>ERZ808252.51-NODE-51-length-122472-cov-7.748450_pt1 | contig 122472 bp, 105 predicted proteins | sample MGYA00521242_ERZ808252 | MGnify/ENA primary metagenome ERZ808252 (study PRJEB31516, sample SAMN03275581) | gut metagenome | biome: mammalia-associated habitat; material: feces | host: Papio cynocephalus | place: Kenya | collected 2012-08-07 ...
GGTTTTGCCCGCTTTTTGCCGTTTCCCTTGCACCTATTATAGCACAGATTGGCGGGATTGTCTTGTGTCGCAATAGATTTTGGGTTGGTCAGTAGACATTATAATAGAAATCCCCGGATTTTCACGCTTTTGAAGCGGAAAATCCGGGGGTTTACGTTTGTTAATACTGCGCCGCCTCGGCGCTCTTGAGCTGGAGCTGTAGCCGGTCAGCGATCAGCGCGATAAACTCACTATTCGTGGGTTTTCCTTTGGTGTTGGACACGGTGTATCCAAAGAACCGCTGGAGGGTATCCAGATCGCCCCGATCCCAGGCTACCTCAATAGCGTGGCGGATGGCGCGCTCCACCCGGCTGGGGGTCGTCCCGAAGGTTTTCGCTACCTGGGGATACAGCACCTTCGTGATGGCGTTGATCACGTCCATGTCGTTTACCGCGATGATGATGGCCTCCCGCAGATACTGGTAGCCCTTGATGTGGGCGGGAACGCCGATCTCGTGGATGATGCCCGTGACCATGGACTCGATGCTGGTCTTGTCCGGGCGGCGCTTTTCCGGGGCTTTCTGACCGTCGCCGCCCCGGATCTCCTCAAGCCGCTCCACCAGCGCGGTCATATCGCAGGGCTTCAGCATCAGATACCGCACCCCCAGATTGGCCGCCGCCGCGGACACGTACTGCGTCACAAAGACGGAGGTCGCCAGGGTGATGGGGCGGCGCTCCATGCCGGACACGGCTTTTAAGACGCTGATGCCGTCCTTTTTGCTCAGCATCAGATCCAGCACCAGAACGTCGGGCTTCCGCTCCTCCACCATGCGAATGGCCTGTTCCCCGTCGTTGGCCGTTCCAACGACCTGAAACCCGTCGGCGTGCTGCAATGCGGCAGTCAGGGCGGTGCAGAAATCGTCCGCGCTGTCCGCGATCAATACGGTTGTTACATGTTCCATATACAGTCCTCTCCTGTCATGTAAAAGATTAGATATTGCTCCCCAATGCCACGAATCACGAAAACCCGTGTGCGACAAATAAAGAATACCATGAAGCACGCTGTTTTGCAAGGAAAAACAAAAATAATCGCTCGTCAAAAACAGCGCATTTTCGACAATTCCATCCACTATCTAGAACTTTTCTACAGTTTTCGACAAAACAGGACAAACCGTGCGGACAGTTGACGGAACAGAAAGACTGGTGTAAAATGGCCGTGAATACTGTCAGGAGGGACAAATCATGAACGAAGTATGGAATCTGGACGTTATTTACCGCGGCTTTGACGACCCCGCCTTTGCCGCGGACATGGAAAAGCTGGAGAAGCTGGTACAGGATTATGTGTCCTTTGCCGGGGAACTGGACGGGCAGGCGCCCCTGGACGGCCTGAAAAAAGGCATCGCGCTGGAGGAAGCCCTGTCAACCCTTTCCGGGAAGCTGGTGGAGTACGCGTTTCTGCGTCAGTCAGCCAACACCCGGGACGCAGAAGCCGGTTCCCGTCTGGGGCAGGTGATGCAGATTCTCACCGGCGCCGCCGGCGCACAGGCGCAGTGGCGGGAGTGGGTGTCGAAAATCCCCGATTTAATGACGCTGGTGGGAAGCGACGAGACGCTGAAGGACTACACCTTCCTGTTTGAAAGCCTGCTGCGAAACAGCACCCACCTGCTGGGGAGTCTGGGTGAGCAGATCAGCGCCAAGCTGTCCATGTCCGGCTCCAGCGCGTGGAGCGACTTGCAGGAGTATCTGACCAGCACCGTTCCGGTGAGCTACAACGGCGGAACCACCAACCTGTCCGCCATCCGCAATCTGGCCTACGACCCCGACCCTGCCGTGCGGAAAGCTGCCTACGAGGCGGAGCTGAGCTGCTACGACCGGATCAAGGACGCCGTGGCCTTTGCCCTGAACTCCATCAAGCTGGAGACCATTTCGGACTGCCAGCTCCGGGGCTACGCGTCGCCCCTGGACCGGACGCTGGAAAAGTCCGACATGAAGCGGCAGACCCTGGACGCCATGCTGGGGGCAATGGAGGAATACATGCCCAAATTCCGGCAGTACCTCCGCGCCAAGGGAAAGGCGCTGGGGCACGAAAACGGTCTGCCCTGGTACGACCTGTTCGCGCCCATGGGCAAATCTACGGCGCGGTACACCACGGAGGACGCCAAAAAGATTCTGGTGGAGCTGTTCTCTACTTTTGACTCCGAGCTGGCGGACATGGTGGCGCGCGCCTTTGACGAGGAATGGATCGACTTCTATCCCCGGGACGGAAAGTCCGGCGGCGCGTTCTGCGAGGGGGCTGCATGCATTGGACAGAGCCGTATCCTGACCAACTTCGACGGCACCTTCGGCGACATCGTGACCCTTGCCCACGAGCTGGGACACGCCTTCCACAACCAGTGCATCTATACCCATCGGCCGCTGAACCGGGGCTACTCCATGCCCGTGGCGGAGACTGCCTCCACCTTCAACGAGTGCGTGGTCATGGCGGCGGCCATCCGGCAGGCAAAATCCCGCGACGAGGAGCTGGCGCTCATCGAGTCCCAGCTTCAGGATGTCACCCAGATCATCTGCGACATCTACTCCCGGTATCTGTTTGAAAGCATGGTGCTGGAAAACCGGGAGAAGCAGTTCATGAACGCGCAGACCCTGTGCGGCATGATGCTGAAAGCCCAGGAGCAGTCCTACGGCGACGGTCTGGACGCCGATTACCGCCATCCTTATATGTGGGTCTGCAAGAGCCACTACTACGGCTCGACCTTCTATAATTATCCCTATGCCTTCGGCGGCCTGTTCGCCCGGGGACTGTACGCCCAGTACGAGCGGGAGGGCGCGGCCTTCGTGCCGAAGTACAAGAAGCTGCTGCGCACCACCACCGTCGCCACGGCGGAGGATGTTGCCAAGGTGGCGGGCATCGACCTGACGGATAAGGAATTCTGGCGCGGCGCATTGCAGACCGTTGCCCGGCAGATCGACCTGGTCTGCGGACTTCTTGAGGAGGGAAAACAGTAATGGACAGCCGGACAAAAGCACTGTGTGATTTTCTGGATGCGGCTCACAGCGTGTATCACGCCCAGGCGTATCTGGCCGAGACGCTGAAAAGCGCCGGGTATACCCGGCTGTACGAGCAGGACGAGTGGGCGCTTGCCCCCGGCGGGAAGTATTTCCTGACCCGGGGCGGCTCCGCCATCGTGGCCTTCCGGGCGCCGGAGGGAAGCCCCAAGGGCTTTCTCATGAGCGCCAGCCATTCCGACCGTCCCACCTTCAAGGTCAAGGAGAACTTTGAGCTGGCTGCCGCCTACACCCGCATGGCGGTGGAGCGCTACGGCGGAATGCTGATCTCCCCCTGGCTGGATCGCCCTCTGTCCGTCGCGGGGCGGGTGACGGTGGAGACGGAGCATGGCGTTGAAACGAAGCTGCTGGACATCGACAGAGACCTGCTGCTGATTCCCAACGTTGCCATCCATATGAACCGTCAGGCCAACGAAGGCTACAAATGGAACCCGGCGGTGGATACCCTGCCCCTCATCGGCAGCGCGGGCGCGGTGGGCAAGCTCCCGGCGCTGCTGGAAAAGGAAGCGGGGGGAAAGATCCTGGGTCACGACCTGTACCTTTACATCCGGCAGAAGGCGTCGGTCTGGGGCGTTGACGAGGAATACATTTCCTCCGCCGCCCTGGACGATCTGGAATGCGCCTGGGGCTGCACCCAGGGCTTCCTCAAGAGCGGGGACAGCGCGTCCATCCCGGTTCTGTGCGTTTTCGACAGCGAGGAGGTCGGCTCCGTTTCCCCCCAGGGCGCGGGATCGTCCCTGCTGGAGGATACCCTGGGCAGGATCTGCGACGGCCTGAAGCTGAACCGCGGGCGGATGCTGGCGCAGTCTTTTCTGGTGTCCGCGGACAACGCCCATGCCGTCCACCCAAACCACCCGGAGTACGCCGACCCCGGCAACGCCCCCGTCATGGGCGGCGGACCGGTGATCAAATACAACGCCAACCTCAGCTACTGCACCGACAGCGTCAGCGCCGCAGTGTTCCGGAAGATCTGCGGCAGGGCGGGGGTCAAGGTGCAGACCTACCACAACCGGGCTGACCTCCCCGGCGGCTCTACCCTGGGCAGGATCTCCCTTGCCCACGTGAGCGTGCCCACGGTGGACATCGGCCTTGCCCAGCTGGCCATGCACTCGTGCTGCGAGACGGCCGCCGTATCCGACGCCATCGACCTGGAAACCGCCATGACCGCCTACTACGGCGCGGCGCTGGAAGCAACGGAGTCGGGCTTCACCATCCTGTAAGAGGGAAAAGCAGCAAACTGCCTAAAAATCCGCCCCTAAAATTGTAAAAACCCACCATTGCAGGTTCCCGCGGAATGTGGTAACATTTATTTATCCAGGTGGATTCTGCCTACTCCACATAATAGACAGAATACCGCTGAAATAAAGGAGGATAACCCCGTCCGACGCACGGTGCGGCAGTGTGGAGACCTGTCGTAATGCTCCCGGAAGATTGCTTTCCGGTCAGTAAGAACGCACGCGAAAATGGTAGGTGTGTTCGGCGTCAAAACAGTATGGCAAGTGTAACCCTGAAGAACGTAAAGAAGATCTACCCCTTCAACGGCGACGACGCAAAGAAGAAGAAAAAGAAGAAGGGCGAAGAGGCTCCCGAGAAGAAGGTGAACCTGCAGATCACCGACAAGGGCGTCGTGGCTGTGCAGGAGTTCAGCCTGGACATCAAGGACAAGGAATTCATCGTTCTGGTCGGCCCCTCCGGCTGTGGTAAGTCCACCACCCTGCGTATGATCGCCGGTCTGGAAGAGATCTCCGAAGGCGAACTGTACATCGGCGACCGCCTGGTCAACGACGTTGCCCCCAAGGATCGCGACATCGCCATGGTTTTCCAGAACTACGCTCTGTACCCCCACATGACCGTTTACGAGAACATGGCCTTCGCTCTGAAGCTGCGTCATGCTCCCAAGGACGAGATCGACAAGAAGGTCAAGGAAGCCGCTGAGATCCTGGACATCACCCAGTACCTGGGCCGTAAGCCCAAGGCTCTGTCCGGCGGTCAGCGTCAGCGTGTTGCCATCGGCCGCGCCATCGTCCGTGACCCCCAGGTCATGCTGATGGATGAGCCTCTTAGTAACCTGGACGCCAAGCTGCGTAACCAGATGCGTGCTGAGATCATCAAGCTGCGTGAGCGCATCAACACCACCTTTATCTATGTTACCCACGACCAGACCGAGGCTATGACTCTGGGCGACCGGATCGTCATCATGAAGGACGGCTTCATCCAGCAGATCGGCACGCCTCAGGAGGTCTTCAACCATCCTTACAACCTGTTCGTCGCTACCTTCATCGGTACGCCTCAGATGAACATGTTCGAGAACGCCAAGCTGGTGAAGGTTGACGGCAAGTACGCCGTGCAGCTGGACAACCAGACCGTGGTTCTGTCCGACGAGAAGCAGGCCAAGCTCGCTGCCAACAACGTTGCGGAGCAGGATGTTGTTCTGGGCGTCCGTCCCGAGCACATTGAGCTGACCGCCGGCGGCATTGAGGGCAAGGTCGACGTGTCCGAAATGATGGGCTCCACCGTCCACCTGCATGTCACCTCCATGGGCCGCGACGTGGTTCTGGTTGTTTCCACCATGAACATGACCGGCGCGGAAGTCGCTGCTCTGTCCAGCGGTTCCACCGTTCACTTCTCCTTCCCCGGCCACGTATGCCACATCTTCTCCAAGGAGACCGGCATCAATCTGGAAGCCTGATCCTGAGTCAAAGTACAAACGGGTCTGCCTTAACCGGCAGACCCGTTTTTTTGCGCCGCCATCGGGCGGTGCTTTGGTATTCCTGCTTCAAATGGAGCAAGAGAGCAGCATCCCCAGCAGTTTGTCGTCGGTAAAGGCCGGATGGGCGTAGGCAGCGTCCATAATGGCCTCCACGTTGTCCGTGTCGTTTTCGATTTCTTTGGAAAAAAGCTGTGCCGTGTAGAAAATGTTGCCGCCCACCAGCCTGACCAGCAGGCAGGAGATCAGAATGAACTTCACCCGGCAGTAAAGATCGTAGTCGGAGACTGCCTGAAGCCAGTACCGCTGGGTCAGATACCGAGCCAGCGCCCGGTGCTGCGGCACCCAGTTCCCGGGATTGGGGCGGCGGAGTATGGTCTCCCACTGGGGCGTCAACAGCTCAAGCCCCAGAAAAAAGCCCAGAACCTCCCCGGGGTTTCCCGGGCTTGCCATTGTCGCGGCGGTTTCCAGCGCCGCCCCGGCATCGAAGGGGCTTTCCTCCCCGCCGTCCAGCTCCGACTGTGCCTGACAGCCGTAGAGCAGCCCCAACGCCAGAGATTCTCCGACGCTATGGGATTCGTCCGACAGAATGGACAGCATGATCTCCCGGGAGGCCTTCAGCGAAGCCATGGCGCCGCTGTCATACCCCGGTGTCCCGCCATCGGGGCGGGTCTCTACCGTCAGCGGGGCAGGCGGCGCGGTCAGAATCAGCTTTGCGGCTTCCGGGCAGCTCAGCTCCAGCCCCAGCTCGGCAAAATCCCCGTAATCATGGGTCAGGCGCGGGAACGTCCGGCAGGTCTGGCACAGGGCGCTTTCTCCCAGCTCCGCCTGGATCCGGCAAAGTCCGTCACTGCGCCACATGGGGCAGCGCCCGTCAATGATGGACATGGACGTTTTGCCGTCGGCAGTGCGCATCACCTCCCGGAGGCGGTCGCCCAGCGCGCCGGGCAGGGTGCGGTAGAACCGGGCGGAAGCGTCGTCTATCTCCACCTCCCACTCCTTGCAGCAGCTGTCCGGGCATTTTCCGGCGGCGCAGCGGAAGCGGTCATAGTAGTCCGGTTTGAAAAGCAGCATAGAAATCACCTCGCAAGAGAAGCTCTGATGGAATCGACAGGAGCTGTGAGCGAGAGACTTTTTCGACCAATCGGGGTATCGGAAAGGTCGGAATACTTTGTGTGCCCGCAAGGGGTATGCCGCATCCGTAAGCCGGCTTGCGCCGGCAACGGCTGCGCAATATTTCCCGTTTTCGATACCGAAGAGTGGGCGGAAAAGATCCGCTCACAGCCGCAGACGATTTCATCAGAGCTTCCCTATGAAAAGAAGCGCACACCCCACGGTATGCGCTTCCGAAAAATCAATAATTCGGGCGGATGGTGTTCATCAGGGAAACCGCGTCCTGCAGCGCCTGCTTGCTGGTGCTGACCGCCATTTGCAGCTGGGTCAGCCGGGACATGGCCTCGTCGGTTTTGGCGGTGATCTCGGCGGTGGCGGTGTCCACCTTGGCGATGGCCTCGTTCAGCACGCCGTTTGCCTGATGGTAAACCAGCTCCGCCCGCTCCCGGGCGCTGCGCTCCACCTGCTGGGCGCGGCGGTAGGAGTCCAACTCTTCGGTGGTCTGGCTGCTTTCTTCCGTCTCCGGCTGGGGCTCCTGCACAGCCTCGGCAGCCTGCATCTGCTCCACCTGGGCACGCAGAGCGTCCCGCTCCTCGGTCATGGCGGAAAGCTGAGCTCCCAGCATGGCAATCTGCGCGGACTGCGCCTGAAAGCTCTCCAGCTGCCGGCGAAGGTCATCCGCCTCGGCGGTCAGCGAATCAACCTGATCCTGATGCTTTGTGTTGAGATATTCCAGATAATGAACCACGTCCTGCCGGTTAAAGCCATTGAACGCGGAACGGAAATTCTGAGGTGCAGCCATAATAAAATCCTCCCTTTTTGCCTTGGGGTCAACATTTTCTAGGATTATACCACACATAATCCGGAAAAACAACCGTTTTCGCGGAAGGTGGGCGAAAAACCGAAAAATATTTTTCCGCGCACCCCTTTACAAAAATGAAAAAGGTTGGTATAATACACAGGCTATCGATGAAATGCGCCAGTGGCTCAATGGATAGAGCATCGGATTCCGGTTCCGAGGGTTGGGGGTTCGAGTCCCTTCTGGCGTACCAAGGACAGGGATACCCCGGTGGGGTGTCCCTGTTTTTATGTCCCGGTCAGGACTCGAACCCATCTGAATGCAATGGTTCAGTGAACCATTGCCAAGCGCCGGCTGGACGGCGTTTGCTCTTTAACGTAATCGAGTCCCTTCTGGCGTACCACTGCGAGTGTTCTTATAGGATCTAATCCTTTGAGAACACTCGTCATTTTTATTGCCCATTTTGTGCCGGTTCGTAGCTGACGTAGACACCTTTCCGGGTGTTGACTGTTACTTCTGGGGTGGGCAGTGCTTCTGTGTCAGGGATAAACAAGGCTCCGACGCAGTTGTAGCAGATAGTCAATTTCTGAACCCATTCGCCGTCGATTTTCTCGGCTTGGTGAACCTCAATGTGGTCGACCAATTCGTTCAGCATCCGGGGCGTCAGCTTCTTGGCACGGGTATACTTGATAGCGGGATTGCCCTGGTTGAAGTGGTAGTTTAAGTTATGGCCGCAATCCGCGCATACCAGCAGACCACGAAACATATTCCGCTCCCCATCTTTAGGTTTCCGTCTGCGGATTTTCCCACGCTTTTCCTGAACCTGTTCCCAAATGGCACGGTCAACCACTGGCTCATAGAGCAGCCCCATAGATACACCGGTGTATTACAGGTCGTCCTCCGTTGACAATTGATTCAAAATCGCCGCCAGCTTGGCATTTACCGAATCGAAGTCCGCTACCGCATCCATGATCTCATCATAAGCTACGCTCTTTCCGGCAGACAGCAGATCCCCGGCCAGATTTGCCACCTCCTGAGCATGGGCATCGTTGTGGCTGACCAGGTATTTCATCAGGGCCAGCAGCTCATTCAGGGGCGTTGCCCCCTCCTCCGGGGCATGGGTATGGGGCAGCTCTCCATGGGTGTGGCTGTGGGTCAGGCCGCCATGGGTGTGGGGAACACCGCAGTGCTCATGAACCAGCAAATCCCGCTTTACGCCGCTGACCTGGTACATCCGGCTGTTGGAAATCATGACCTCCACATCGTAGTGGGCATCAAAGAGCCGCACCAGCTTTTCCGCCTCCATCAGACCGTTGGACACCTTGCTGGCACTGCCGTGATGGTGGGCATCGATGGTTTCCCGGCTGGCTCCGTGGGCAACAGTCAGCCGTCCTCCATCCTGCAAAAGGTCTGCCAAAACTTTCAGCAAGTGCTTGGGATTGGGAAAGTGGGGGAAGGCGTTGTAGACCACGATCCGGTCAAATTTCTTTCCCGGCTGCCACTGCTCCACATCGCCGCAGACCACCGTGATTTTTGGCTCTCCTGCAAACTTCTCCGCGGCGATTTTCGCCATCTCCGGGGAAATGTCGATCCCGGTGACGGAGGCAACATTCCGTTTCAGATAGTAGGGGAACATCACGCCGGTTCCGCAGGCCACATCCAGAATATCCTGCCCCGGCCCTATCTCAGCGTTGTCCAGAATTGTTTCAATAATCTTGTCATTTGCCACCATTTCATCATCCCAGGTTGGGGCGCAGCGGTCAAAAAATTCGATAACGTCTTTCTTTTCCATAAGTAGCTTCCTTTCAGCACCGAAGGCGCAGCTCGTTTGGGAGCTGCGCCGGATGCGTTAATTAAAGAATGTTGCGGTGTCGATCCTTTGGTAGCCGCCGAAGCTGGAGGGACAGGCGAAGATTTGCTCTGCCAGTTCCTGTCCCAGGAACGCTTTGGTCACCTCGTTGGTCTTGGCGGTCAGGTCAATATCCTGGAACTGCTCCGGATACACGGTCTTGGCAATAAACCAGGTATTGATGAGGGCGATCTCAAAATTGGTGTAGTAGGCGTTGTATGCCATTTCCAGATACACCTCTCCGTTTTTCCATGCCTTGCAGGTATCGAACATGGTGGGGTCCTCCTGATAGAGAGGCTTGATGTTTTTCACAGCCGCCGCATCGATGATCATGATGTCCGTGCTGTCGCCGATCTCCACAAACTTTTCCGCCTCGATGGGGCCAATGCCCTGGATACCGGTGCCGGACAGGACATTCTTCACGTTGGCCACCTGGAAAGATACGTAGTTTTCTGCCGTCATTAGATGATTGGTGGTGCCCCAGTTGCCCAGGCCGCAGACATAGACGCTGGGCTTGTCCTCCTCGGCAATAGAAGCCGTGCGGCTGCTGATTTCCACTGCCTCGCTCTTGACAAACTCCACCAGGGTCTGAGCCTTTTCCTCCCGGTCAAAAACCTTGCCAAGCAGTTCCATAGAGCCGAAGAAGGCATCGTCAAACACGCCCTTGGATCCGACTTTCAGAGTAATGACCGGTACACCCAGCTGCTCCTGCAAGGTGTCCTCCTTCTCCACGTCCTCGTACTCGGAAATGACAATATCCGGGTCGCAGGAAAGAATTTTCTCCGCCTCGGCGGTCTGGGCCTGGGGGCCGCCCACGCCGCAGGAGGGAAGCGTATTGAATACATCCCCGAATGCCAGCACATAGGGTCGGGCTACCGCGTCAAACATTTTGGGTCGGTTCTCCAGGGTGGTATTGTCAATGTCCTCCACACCGCCAAGTAGGGTCACGTCTCCAATGTAGGAATACATTCTCAGAGCACCGGCACCGATGCAGACAACGCTTTTATAGCTGCCGGGGATAACCGTGACTTCCCGGCCGATCATGTCGGTAACGGTCACCTCCGCCGCTTCCGTAGGGGCAGCGGTGGTTTCCGGCCGGGTTGCCGCAATGGCGGCCTGGGTGGTTTCCGCGGGTGCATTGCTCCCGCAGGCCGTCATGCTTATCAGCATGGCGGCGGCACAAAGGATCGCAAGAATCTTCTTTGTCATTTTGTCAGCCTCCTAAAATCACTTTTTGGTTCTCCATTTCGACAATTCTGACCCGCAGGCCAAAAATATCTTCGATGATCTCTTCCCGGAAAATTTCTTTCCCGCCGGTGTACTTCACAATGCCATCTTTTAGGAAGAAAAACTTGTCTCCAAAGGAAAGCGCCTGGTTCAGGTCATGGAGGGAAGACAGCACCGCAATATCCTTTTCCCGGGCAAGCTTTCTGGCCTCCGCCAAAATCAGATGCTCGTTGGCAATATCCAGGTTCCCGGTAGGCTCGTCAAAGACCATGAGCTTCGGTTCCTGGGCCATGGCCCGGGCAATGGCGACCTTCTGCCGCTCCCCGCCGGAGAGGGCGTCCACATTCCGGTCGGCGTAGGCCGTCAAGCCCATATCCTCCAGGATTTTCTCCACCGCCCGGTAGTCCTCCGTCCCTGCTTTCAGCCCGAAGTAAGAGACCCGACCCATAAGGACGGAGTCGAAGACGCTGAGTTCTCCAAACTGGATGTCCTGGGGGACATAGGCAATTTTTCTGGCCCGCTCCCGCCTTGGCAGCTTCAGCAGGTTCTCCCTGTCAAAGGTGACGTGCCCGCCGGAGGGCTTCTGAATGCCCAGGATGCTTTTGAACAGAGTGGTTTTTCCGGCGCCGTTTTTCCCCAGCAGAATGCCGATCTCCCCGGCATCCAGTTCCAGGGACGCGCCATTGAGTACAAAAGAGCCGGTCCTTCCATAGCGGAACCGGATGTCCTCACATTTCAGCATTTGCTTTTCCCCTTTTCCGAAAAAATGATGCCCAGGAAGAAGGGCGCGCCCAGCATGGAGGTGATGGCTCCCACCGGCAGCGCCGAACCGCCGCCCATGCTCCGGGACACCGTATCCGCCAGCAGAAGCAGCAGACTTCCCGCCAGGGTGGAGGCCGGAACGGTGACCCGATGATCCTGCCCCAGCAGCTTTTTCACCGTATGGGGGCAGATGATTCCCGCAAAACCGATGACTCCCAGAAAGGACACGCACACCGCCGTCATTACGGATGCCAGCAGCAGGCAGACAAAGCGCAGCAATTCCACCGGGACACCCATGGTTTTCGCCGTGGCCTCGCCGCTGAGCAGGGCATTGAGCTGCCAGGACACCAGCAGAAAAAACAGCACGCCAACCGTCACCACTGCCAGCATGATCCAATCCGTCCGATAGGTTGCCCGGCCAAGATCGCCAAAGTTCCAGACCACGGCGGCAGCGATTCCCACATCCGTGGCATAAAACTGCAAAATGGTGGTTGCCGCTGTCCAGAGCGAGCCAATCGCCATGCCGGACAAAACCACTACATTGGGTGAGAAGAATCGAACGGTGCACAGCCCCAAAATCAGCAGAATGGAAGCGGTGGAGAATAGGAACGCCATCGAACCGGTAGCAAAGGGGTTTGCACCCACGGAAAAATTGTTCACGTTATTGCCAGTAGAAAGGAATCCCCCCGCAAAGGCAATGATGGAAAGGTTGGCTCCGAATACTGCCGCATTGGATACGCCCAGAGTCGAGGGAGATGCCATGGGATTGTTCAGCGCCGTCTGCATGATCAGACCCGACACTGACAGTCCGGCTCCCGCAATGACAGCGGCAAGCACCCGGGGAATACGGATATTCCACAGGATCCGTACCGCCGATGGGTTCCCTTTTTTCATCAGCGCCGACAGGCACTCCGCAAAGGATAGGTTGGACACCCCTACAAACAGGCAGAACACGCCCAAAAACACCACGGCCAAAGCCATGAAGAAAATGATCAAACGGTTTCTACGCTGCTTTCCCATGGAAGTCCTTCTCTCTTTCGCAAAAAACGCCGTGCGGATCATCCTGCCGCACGGCGTTTGAAATCACCAGAAAATGGTCAGAATCTCTTTTCTGCATCATCTTATCACGCTTGTTCTCCTGGTGGAAGCCCCCTGGGGGGATATGTTTTCACATTTTATTTTCTCGCGAAAATGCCAAACATAGGCGCATATATCAGGTCTGCCTCCCCCAGGATCCTCTGCCCCGAAGTCAAGTCCGCCCGGCGTTCGGCAAAGTCCAGCTTTTTGAGCACGGATACGTCCCACTCCGGCCACTTCTGCCCCCACATCCATTGCAAGGGTGCCATTGCCGATAATTTCGAACTATACAAGCTAAAGGAACTGTTAGGGAACCTCTGATTCAATCGGTAAGAGCTGTGAGCGGGTCTTTCCCGCTTTTCGATACCGAAGAGTGGGCGGAAAAGACCCGCTCACAGCCGCAGACGATTTATTCAGAGCTTCCCTAACAAACGTCAACGGCGTGACCTTTGCGGTCACGCCGTTTGCATATTCAACTTATCCTCTCAGCACAGCTTCGCGCCGGCGGGGATGGCGTCGCTGACCATTACCAGATTCAGCTTCTCCTCACCCTTCTCCGTGTGGATGGCGGACAATAACATACCGCTACTCTCCTTGCCCATCATCTTCCGGGGAGGCAGGTTGGTGATGGCGACCAGGGTCTTGCCCACCAGCTCCTCGGGCTTATAGAATTTTGCAATGCCGGAGAGGATCTGACGGTCGGTGCCGGTGCCGTCGTCCAGGGTAAAGCACAGCAGCTTGTCGCTCTTCTTCACCGGCTGGCAGTCCTTGACCTTCACCGCCCGCAGGTCGGACTTGCAGAAGGTGTCGAAATCCACCTTTTCCTCGCTGTAAGGCTCGATCTGAAGCGCCGGGACGGGGGGCTTGTTCAGCTCCTCCAGCGCGGCCAGCTCCTTCTCCACGTCGATCCTGGGGAACAGGGCGGGGCCGGCCACGGTGGCGACGTCGGCGGGCAGAACGCCGAAGCCCGTCAGGCTGTCCCAGTCCGTCCGGGCGTCGCCCAGGCGGCGGGCAATCTCCGCCGCGGTGTCGGGCATAAAGGGCTTCAGCAGGCCGCCGCAGATACGGATGGTCTCCAGCAGATTATACAGCACCCTCGCCAGACGGGGCCTATCCTCCTCGCTCTTGGCCAGCACCCAGGGGGCGTTCTCGTCGATATACTTGTTGGCGCGGGAGATGACCTTGAACACCTCCGCCAGAGCGTTCTGGAAAGCGTACTTCTCCATCTGCTCCTCGTACTTGTCCCGGAGCGTGGACACCATTTTGGTCAGCTCGGCGTCCTTTTCCTCGTCCGCCGTCTGCACCGGGGGCAGGCGCTCGCCGAAGTACTTCTGCGCCATGGCCACCGTCCGGGAGACCAGATTGCCCAGATCGTTGGCAAGGTCTACATTGATGGTGTTGATCAGCGCCTCGTTGGAGAAATTGCCGTCGGAGCCGAAGGGGAAGGAGCGCAGCAGGAAGAAGCGCAGGGCATCCACGCCGAAGCGCTCCGCCAGAACATAGGGATCCACCACGTTGCCCTTGGACTTGGACATCTTGCCGCCGTCCAGCAGCAGCCAGCCGTGACCGTAGACCTTCTTCGGCAGGGGCAGGTTCAGGCTCATGAGCATGGCCGGCCAGATGATGGAGTGGAAGCGGACGATCTCCTTGCCCACGAAGTGAACATCGGCAGGCCAGAAGGCCTCCAGATCATGGTATCTGTCATTCTCGAAGCCCAGCGCCGTCATGTAATTGAACAGGGCGTCGATCCACACATAGACCACATGGCCGGGGTCAAAGTCCACCGGCACGCCCCAGGTAAAGCTGGTGCGGGAGACGCACAGGTCTTCAAGGCCGGGCTTGATGAAGTTGTTGACCATCTCGTTGACACGGCTGCGGGGCTCCAGAAAATCGGTGTTTTCCAGCAGATCCTGCACCCGGCTTGCGTACTTGGACAGGCGGAAGAAATAGGCCTCCTCCTGGGCGTCCTGCACCTCGCCGCCGCAGTCGGGGCATTTGCCGTCCTTCAGCTGGCTTTCCGTCCAGAAGGACTCGCAGGGCTTGCAGTACTTTCCCTTGTAGACGCCCTTGTAGATGTCGCCGTTGTCGTGCATTCTTCTGAAGATTCTCTGGATGGCCGCCACGTGGTAGTCGTCGGTGGTGCGGATGAAGCGGTCGTAGGAAATGTTCATCAGCTTCCACAGATCCAGCACGCCCCCCTTGCCGGTGACGATGTTGTCCACGAACTGCTGGGGGGTCACGCCTGCGGCTTTTGCCTTGTCCTCGATCTTCTGACCATGCTCGTCGGTCCCGGTGAGGAACATGACATTATAGCCCTGAAGCCGCTTGAAGCGCGCCATGGTGTCCGTCGCCACGGTGCAGTAGGCGTGGCCGATGTGGAGCTTGGCGGAAGGGTAATAGATGGGGGTGGTAATGTAATAATTACCTCTGCATTTTTCGCACATAAAGAATCCTCCTAAATAAAAAAGCACCCCTGGACAGGCCATATCTGGAGGCTGGCGAAATGACCAACAGCGAGGGATTTTTGCTCTGTGCAAGCCATTTTTCCGAAGGAATACCGAGTGTATTTCGAGGGAAAATGGTGCGGCACAGGGCAAAAAGAGCCGCTGTTTGGGCGTTTTGACAGTCTCCAGATATGGCCCTCATCCAAGGGCGACAAAAACTGACGCGGTACCACCTTGATTCGCACGGGCATTCTGTCCGTGCCTCAAACGCCTGTAACGGGGCAGACCGGAACCGCCTAACCAGAATGCATCAGCTCGACGGCTCAGCTCCGAGACCATGTTCCGCTTCCCTCGCCGCACCCCCTCGCACCTTCCGGGGCTCTCTTTCCGGGAGAAAAAGCGTACTCTTCTCTTCACGGCTTCTGAAATATACAGCGCCATTATATCCCGGTGCAGGGGGTTTTGTCAACACCCTGCACCGGGAATTTCCGATTTTTGCCGGAAAACGCCGATCGTTACGACTTTTCTTCCTTCGCCGTCAGCCACATGGCCACCGCGACGGCGCTGACGCCGCCCACCAGCTTTCCCACGATCATGGGGCCGATCATCTCCGGGGCGAAGCCCGCCGTAAAGCCCAGATGGTCGCCGAACACAAAGGCCGCGGACACCGCAAAGGCGATGTTGACCACCTTGCCCCGCCGGTTCATGTCTTTTACCATGCCAAATGTGGCAATGGAGTTGGCAAGGCTGGCGATCAGTCCCGCCGCCGCGGCATCGTTGATGCCCAGCCACCGCCCCGCCGCCATCAGGGGCTTTCGCAGCAGCTTCGTGATCACGAACACCAGGGGAAACGCCCCCGCAAGGACGATGGCGATGGTTCCCACCGTTTCAAAGCCCTCCGAAATGGGCGCCATGCCGGGAATGATGACGAAGCCCGTCAGCGCTTCCACAATGGCCGCCGCCAGACCCACGGTCACAACGGCCACCACCAGCTTGCCGAACACCTCGAAGCCCCTGACCATGGCGTTTTCCGCCCGCCACAGTCCCAGCGCGATCAGCGCCCCGATGATGACAATGGGAATCAGGTTGCGCAGCACCATTCCGACAGGGAACCCCGCCGTAAGGCCGCCCGCGAGAACGCCCAGGGGGATGGTGACGATGCCGCAGAGGATCCCCTTCGCCATGACCGGCCTGTCCTTTTCCTCCAGAATCCCCATGGCGACGGGGATGGTGAACACCACGGTCGCCCCCAGCATGGAGCCGGTGAGCACGCCGCCCAGCATGGCCGCCGGATGGCTTGCCGCCAGCTCCACCGCCAGCGCGCCGCCGCCCATGTCGCAGGCGAGGATGGTTCCGGCGAACATGGCGGGGTCAGCCCCCAGGAAGGCGAACACCGGCACGATCACCGGCTTGAGCAGGTTCGCCAGCACCGGCGCAAGGCAGACGATCCCCACCATGGCCAGCGCCAGCGAACCCATGGCGAGGATTCCCGCCTCAAATTCCTTCCCCAGCCCCCAGCGGTTCCCGAAAATCCGATCAATGGCGCCGGCCACCGCGAAAGCCGCCATAACCGCTATGAGGATCTCATGAAATGACATGGCTGTCTCTCCTTTGTATGGATTGTCCCGGAAACGGCATTTTCCGGGATTCTGACATTACTGCTTCTCGTCCACGATGGCCACGACGGCGGCGTCCACCGGGGCGTCCATGCAGTATTTGCTGGCAACCGTCCCCGTGGCGAGCAGCACCTTGTCCCCCGTTCCCGCGCCCACCTGATCGGCGGCTACGATGTTTTCTCCGTTGCTTTCCACCACGAGGAAGGTCTGCCCCTGCAAACACGCTGCCTTCCGTGTCGCCCAGATAGCGCCTACCACTTTTCCTACCTTCATTTCTTCCCCTCCATAATTTCCTTCGCCAGCGGCGTCAGCACCGCGCCGGGACTTGGCAGCTTCCCCGCCGCCCGAAGCGCCCGGGCCTCCTCCGCCGTGATGAGCTTTTTCCGCCCGCCGTCCGTAAACAATACGCCCCAGTTTTTCATCTCCCGCTGGGCGGAAGCCAGACTTCCCGACAGCATCCGGTTTTTCGGCGCTTCCGGGAGCCCCGGCGTGTAGAGATAGACCGGCTTTCCCTCCGCCAGGGCGGACAGCACCCGTTCCTCCCGAAACCGAAGCAGCTGGGACAGGGTCAGCGAGCCGATGACCACCGCGTCATAGGGCGGCTCCGTCACGTAGCTGTATCCCAGCTCCGCCGCCGGTTCCTTTCCGATCAGCAGCGCCCGGGTCATGGTAAAATCCTCCCAAGGTCGCCCTTTTGAAAGCCGCAGGCGTTGGCCTCGTCGTAATCCAGATGGACGTAGGAGGCAAATTCCGGGCTGACCCGCACCGCCACGTCCTCAAAAATCACCGGGCGGCCGGTATACGCCTTCAGCTTCACCGTCTGCTTGTCCCGGACGCCGAAACGGGCGGCGTCCTCCGGGGTCAGGTGGATGTGGCGCTTCGCCGCGATGACCCCTTGGGATAGGGTAACCCGGCCGCACTGCCCCACGATCACTGCGCCGGGACTTCCGGCGACATCCCCGGAGAGCCGGACGGGGGCGTCGATGCCCAGCGTCCGGGCGTCGGTAAGGGAAATCTCCACCTGGGCTTCCTTCCGTTCCGGCCCCAGCACCGCCACGTTCTGAAATTCTCCCTTGGGGCCGATGACCGTGACCCGTTCGCCCGCCAGATACTGCCCCGGCTGGGACAGCGGCCGCTTCGGCGTCAGGGGATGGCCGAACAGCACCAGCGCCTGCTGCGCCGTCACGTGCACATGCCGCCCGGAGGCTTCCAGCTCCACAAAAATCCGCCCCGCAATGACCTCGGCCAGAGCGGAAAGTTTCTTATTTTCCATTCGTTTGCCTCCCTGCGGAAAAATCCGGACTGCGTTATTCTCCCAATCTCTGCAAAATCTTCTCCGTGAGCAGCTCCACCAGTTCGGCGTTTACCGCCTGGGCAGCCGCACTGCTCTGTCGAATCGCAGTAGATTCTCCCAAATCCCAGGCCACCCGGCGGATATTGATCAAGTCCAGGGGAGAAATGTTGTTGGAGGAGCTGCTGCCACCCACTGCGCCGCAGCCCAGGGTCAGCGCCGGGAACAGCCCCGTGGTCGCGCCGATGCCACCCAGCGCCGCCGGTGTGTTGACCAGAAACCGGGACACAGGGATTTTGGACGCGAACCGGCGGATGACCGTCTCATCCATGGCGTGGATTGCAAAGGTGTGGCCGCTGCCCTCATGGCGCAGAACCTCCATGCACTTGCTTAAGACGTCGTCCTCGCTGTCCATGACAAAAAACGCCAGCACGGGGCAGAGCTTCTCCATGGAGTAAGGCCGGGTCGGCCCCGCCTCCTGCTCCCGGGCAACCAGCACCCTTGTGCCGCCGGGTACGGAAAATCCCGCCGCTTCCGCCAGCTTTGCCGCAGACTTCCCCACGATGTCCGGGTTCAGCGTCCCGTTGGGGCGGAACAGCAGCTTTGCAAGGGCATTCGCCTGGGCGGTATCCATAAAGTAAAAGCCCTGCCGCTCCCCCTCCGAACGCACGGCGCTTTCCATGTCCTTCTCCACAATGATGCTCTGCTCGGAAGCGCAGACGGTGCCATAGTCAAAGGACTTTGACCTGGCAATGCAAGAAAGAGCATGGGCGACATCCGCGCTGCGGTGGATATAGGCAGGTCCGTTTCCCGCGCCGACACCGATGGCGGGCTTGCCGGAGGAATAGGCCGCCTTCACCATGCCGGGGCCGCCGGTGGCGAGGATCAGCCGCACCGGCTCCGCCTTCATCAGCTCCTGACACCCGTCCAGAGACGGGATGCTCAGGCAGGCCACCGCGTCGGCGGGCGCCCCCGCCGCCTGCGCCGCTTCCGCTACGATCTGCGCCGCTTTCCGGGTGCAGGCAATGGCCTTGGGGTGGGGTGAAAACACGATGGCGTTCCCCGATTTCAGAGCAATCATTGCCTTATAGCACACCGTGGAGGTGGGGTTGGTGCTGGGGACGATGGCGGCGATGACCCCCACCGGCACGCCGATCTCCCAGAGCTTTTTCTCCGGGACTTCCCGGAGAAGCCCCACGGTCTTCATGCCCCGAACCGCCTCCGCCACCCCCTGGGAGGCGAACAGATTCTTGGTTGTTTTGTCCTCCGCATTGCCGAAGCCCGTCTCCCGAACCGCCATTTCCGCCAAGGCGGACGCCTGCGCCGCAAAGGCTTTGGCCACCGCTTCCACAATGGCGTCCAGCCGGCTCTGGGACAGTTCGACCAGCTTCCGCTGCGCCGTCTCCGCCCTCCGCGCCAGCTCCCGCGCTTCCTGCCGCGCGGTCAAATCCTTGTCAAATTCCATAGAAACCTCCTTACAGGGATATCCTCCGGCAGCACGATTGAGGATACCCGCTAAAACAGCAGACTTGACCCGTCGCCCGCTTTCTTTGTCAGCCGTCCGTTCTCCACGAAGCCCATTTTTTCCAGCCAGCGCTGAAATTCGGGGATGGCCGTCTTGCCCGTGATCTCCCGCAGCGCCGCCGTCTCCCGGAAGCCTGTGGTCTGATAGTTGAGCATGATGTCATCGCCGTGGGGAATGCCCATGAAATAGTTGCACCCGGCCATGGTCAGAAGGCTGGCCAGATTCTCAATGTCGTTCTGATCCGCCTTCATGTGGTTGGTATAGCAGCAGTCGCACCCCATGGAAATCCCCGTGAGCTTGCCCATGAAGTGATCCTCCAGCCCCGCCCGGGTCACCTGCCGGGCGTCGTACAGATACTCGGGGCCGATAAAGCCCACCACCGTGTTGACCAGAAACGGCGAAAACCGCTTGGCAAAGCCATAGCACCGCGCCTCCATGGTCACCTGATCGGTGTCAAAATGGGCGTTGGAGCTAAGCTCCGAGCCCTGCCCCGTCTCGAAGTACATCACGTTCGGCCCCTCGGCGGTGCCCTGCTTCAGAAGCAGCTGCCGGGCTTCCTCCAGCGTCGCGGCGGAGAAGCCGAAGGCCTCGTTGCCCTTCTGGCTGCCCGCGATGGACTGGAAGATCAGGTCGCAGGGTGCCCCTGCTTTAACGGCCTTGATCTGCGCCGTCACGTGAGCCAATACGCAAATCTGCGTCGGTATCTGCCAGTGCTCCTTGATTTCCTGAAAGCGCCGCAGTACCTTGCCCACCTGCTCCGGGGAGTCCGTCACCGGGTTCAGACCGATAATAGCGTCCCCCGCGCCGAAGCTCAGTCCCTCCAGGGTGGAGGCCGTGATGCCCTCTGGGTCGTCGGTGGTGTGGTTGGGCTGCAAACGGCAGGACAGCGTCCCCGGAAGGCCGATGGTGGTATTGCAGTGGGCGGTGACGGTGATCTTGCTTGCGGCATAAATGAGGTCGAGATTGCCCATCAGCTTGCACACCGCCGCGATCATCTCCGCCGTCAGCCCCCGGCTGAGTCTGCGGATGTCGCTGCCCGCGGTGTTTTCGTCCAGGATCCACTCCCGCAGGTCGGACACCGTCCAGCCCCGGATGCGCTCGTATACGGTCTCGTTCACGTCGTCCTGAATGATCCGGGTGACCTCGTCGCTTTCATAGGGGACGGCGGGGTGTTCCCGGAGATCGGCCAGCGTCAGGGCGGAAAGCACCACCTTGGCCGCCACCCGCTCCTGGGCAGTTTCCGCCGCCAGACCTGCCAGCCGGTCGCCGGTTTTTTCCTCGTTGGCCTTGGCCAGTACCTGCTTGATATCCCGGAATGTGTAGGTTTTTCCCAGCAATGTGGTTTTTAATTTCATGTCGTTCATCCTTTTTGTGGGGTGACCTGCGGATGTCGTCCCTTTCCGCAGGTCACCGTTCTTTCCCCCGGCCGGCGTCCGCGCGCCTCCGGATCATCAGCAGATACAGCATACTGCTCATCCGGTTCATGGCCCGGAGAATATCCACCCGGGTCGGATTTCCCTCCCGGTCGCGGAAGGCCGTCACCGCCGCCAGCTCTGCCTCCCGGGCAGCGCAGCGGGCGCGGTTGAGCCGGGCAATGGCCGCCCCGTCCGCCGCCGAGGGCATGAAGTGGGGCTGGCCGTAGTAGTCCTGAGGGAAATGGCTGTGCTTGCGCTGCTCCTCCTCCGTCAGACCGCAGAGCCTGTCCCATTGCAGCGGCTCGTCCAGCACCTCACAGCGGATGATCCGCCGCGCCAGCTCCAGAATTTCCCCCACGGGAGCTTCCAGAGTTTTGTCCGTCAGCTGGCAGAGGATCAGCTCCGATTCCAGCGTGTCCAGCTTTCCCCGGAAAAGGATCCTGGGGTGATCCTTCACCACCAGAAAATCCCCGTTCAGGTGGGTCATATGCTCCGGCTTTTCCGTCAGAAAGCCGCCGGTGAGAAGGGGAAACCTGTCCTGCTTCGCCTGCTCGCCGGGACGGATCTCGATCCGTTCCCGGCTGAGATAGTCCCGGGCGGCGCTGGTGAGCTGGTCGCCCCTTCCCAGATAGAAAATGCGCCTGCCCTCCCGGTTTCGGATATTCGCCCGGACGGCTTCTTCGTTATAGAGCATTCCTTACTTTCCGGCGTTCGGAGTCTGGGACGGACGCCCCTTGGGGAGAATGGAGTCCACCTCCACATGGGGTCGGGCAATGACGTGGACGGAGATCAGCTCCCCCACCTTCTCCGCAGCCGCCGCACCGGCATCGGTGGCAGCTTTGACAGCGCCCACGTCGCCGCGCACCATCACGGTGACAAGGCCGCCGCCCACCTGCTCCTTGCCCACCAGCTGCACATTGGCGGACTTGACCATGGCGTCCGCCGCCTCAATGGCGCCCACCAGTCCCTTCGTTTCGATCATGCCCAAAGAATTCGTATCCATCGTGTTTCCATCCTTTCATATTGTGCGGGGACTTATCCCCTCCTGTTTTCCATTACCGCTCCACCGGCGATGCCGCGATCTCCGCTACCGCATCGGCGAAGGCCATACAGGCGGCGTCGCAGGCGCTTTGCGTCCCGGCAAGCAATCCGCCGCCGAAATTCGTCTCGCTGGGCGGAGCGTAAAGTTTACATAACATCACGTCCGCCGCTTTCAGCGCCGCGTCCATGGCGTACATGCCCTCCAATGGCGGGGCGATCAGATAGGCCAGCGCCGAGCCTAAGCGCACGCCCGCTTCCTTCGCCAGAAACGTCCCCACGCTGCTGACCGTGTGGGCAAGATACGGCACTCCCGCCGCGTCCCGGAAGCCCACCCGTTCCAGCTCTGCCAGCGCCGCCTCCATGCCGCTTCGCACCGCTCCGGGGGTCTGCGCCGCCAGAATGCCGATGACCTCCCCGGCAAAGGGCGTGGTGGCATTGGCCGCACCGGCGTAAAAACTGCGGGCGTACGCCACCTGCACCTGAGCCGCCTTCGTCGCCGCGTCCAGAGCGATGTAGGTAGCGTCGTCGCAGTCCGTGGTCAGCAGACCCAGGGACGGATACCCTTCCGGCGCGCCCAGCTGGCGGCACAGCGCCGGGGCGGCGTTGGCCAGATACCGCACCGCCAGAACCTTCACCGGAATCATGCCCCCGCCTCCAGATGCAGTCCCACGCCGGAGACTTTTTTCTTTAGAATCGTCTCAATCAGCCCCGCGATGTGCGCCCCCGCCTCCACCGCCGGGGTACCCTGGGCATGGATGTTGGACACCACCGTTCGGGCGGATTCGGAAACGCCGGTTCTGGGCTGGTAGGTGATATAGGCGGACATGCTCTTGTCGGTCACCAGACCCGGCCGCTCCCCCACCAGCATACACACCAGCTCGCACCCCGTCACGTCGCCGATGGCGTCTCCCGCGCCCACCCGGCAGTAGCGGACGAAAATCGGCGTTCCCGGGTCAATGCCCCTGAGCTTCAGTCCGTCCCGGATGGCCGCGAGGCAATCCATGGCGTTGGCGGTGATGGCGGCGGAGGAAAGTCCGTCCCCCACCACGATCTGCACCCGGGGCGTTCCGGGGATGGCGGCGCGGATTTTTTTCCGGTTTTCCTCGTCAAAGCACCGCCCCAGATCCGGGCGGGTCAGGTATTCGTCCTTGTCCCGGCATTTCGTTCTGACCTCCACCATGCCGTTTTTGGCGGCGAAGTCCTCGCTGACCTGAGAAAACACCGCGTCCTGCGCCGCCGCATGGTCGGCGCGGAAGCGGAGCATGGTCAGGGTCTTGTACCGCGCCCCCGCCCGGCCGCTGCCCAGACGCGCCGGGGTCTTTTCCTTCATTTTCCGGAATTTTTCCTCGTTTTCGGCATTTTCCACCAGATAGAGCTTCCGTAAGTCCAGCGCCGTCACATCCGGGACAAAGTCGCCGTCCCGGTAAGGGGTGGGCGTTTTCTCCGGCTGGGGCGCGGCGGGGCGGTAGTCGCCGCCCTTCACCGGCGGCTCCTGCTCCATGCCGCTCAATATCTCCGCCACCATGGCGGCCAGTTCCTGTTTGTTCATGTGCTTCTCCCCTCTATTTTCCGAGAACCAGAGTCTTTACCACCACCGGCAGAGCCGGCCCCACCGGGGCGCCCACGTCCAGATAGCTGCCTTCGCTTACCTTCACCCGGTCGATGCACAGGATCTGAGCGTTGGGGCCGAGACGAAGCGCCAGCGCCTGTCCCAGCGCCTTGGCCATGTCCTGCTCTAAGCAGATCAGTGCTTTTCCGCCCGTCCCCGCCGCGATCTCCTCCGCCATCGCCGCCACCTCCCGGTAGCCCGGGGAATTTATCCCCGGGAATGCCAGAATGGCGCCGTCCTCCTGCTTATTCAGCTCCCGGCGGATGGCCTCCCGGGAAATGTCCGTCAGCGATACCACCGGGACGTTTTTCAGCGGGAAGGGGACGTTCTGATGGAACACGGTGCTTCCGGACAGCTGGGCGCTGTGGCAGCCCGCGCCGATGACCGTGGCGCGGATGGTCTCGCTTCCCAGAGTAAATTCCCCTTGGCAGAGCCGGCTTTCCCGGATGGTCTGCCCCAGGATCGGCCCCAGATCGCCGAATTCCAGCCAGGGAAGCTCCTTTTCGATACAGTCCGCCACGCCGCCGGAGAAGGAAATGACCAACTTCCGCTCCCGGCAGGGGGCAAACCGCCCCGCCTCCCGGGTGGTCAGCCTCTCCAGCAGAGGCGTTTCCTCCCGCAGCCCCGCCGCCATTTCCAGTGCCTGGGTCAGGATCTCGGCAACGGCTTTCACCTGCCCGGGGCTTGCCTTGTCCCCCGGTTTCAGCTCGCACAACCCTCCCAGCACCGGGGAAACGTAGGTGACGGTGCCGCCGCCGTCAAATTTCAGCAGCCGCCCGCCCACGTTCAGGCAGCCGGTTCTCTCGATTTTCCCGTCGCAGAGCAGCGCAAGGTTGCTGGTGCCGCCGCCGATGTCCATGTGCAGCACCGTCTTTCCCGTCTGCCGGGAAAAGTCCACCGCCCCCGCGCCTTTGGCGGCCAGCACGCTTTCCAGATCGGGGCCGGCCGTCGCCACCACGAACTCCCCGGCAAAATCCGACAGAGCGTCCAGCACCGCCCGGGCGTTTTCCTTGCGGCTGGTCTCCCCCGTGATGATGATGGCGCCGGTGTCCACGCTTTCCCGGCGGATGCCCGCCTTCCGGTACTCCTCCGCCACCAGCTCCCGCAGCGCCCCGGCGTCCACGTGGCTTTCGTCCAGCAGGGGCGTAAAATACACCGGACTGCGGTAGCGGATGTCCCGCCGGGCGATCTCCATTTCCGGCACCGCGAAGCCCGACGCCTTGTTTTCCACCGTCAGCCCCGAGAAGATCATCTGGGTGGAGGTGGTTCCCACGTCCAGTCCCACGCTTCGCAGAATGTCAGACACGGCCGGTCACCTCTTCCAGAATCCGCCGCACCAGAAAGTCCTCCGCTTCCATGGGATTCGTCTTGCAGCAGGGGTCTTCCAGCGTAGCCTTTACGATCTGCTCCGCGCTGCGCCACACCGACCGGGGGTCTACCCCCGCCTGCGCCAGGGTCTCCGGAAGGTTCAGCTCCCGGCGCAGACGCACAAGGCCGTTTTTCAGATTCCGCACGGCGATGGTGTCGGCGCTGCCGCCGATCCCCGCGGCTCTTGCCAGCTCGGCGTATTTCTTCGCCGCCACATGGGCGTTGCAGGTGATCACCGATGGCAGCAAAATGGCGTTCAGCCGCCCGTGGGGGACGTGGAACAGCCCGCCCAGACTATGCGCCATGGCGTGGCATAACCCCAGCCCCGCCTGCGTAAAGGCAATGCCCGCCATGGTCGCCGCCTGATGCACCTTCAAGCGCACGTCCTTTCGCCCCGCGTAGGAGGCCGGGAGGGCGGCAAAGGCGCTGCTGAAGGCCTCCCGGGCGTACAGATCCGTCATCGCCCCCGCATTTTTCGCCCCGTAGGCTTCCACCGCGTGGCTCAGGGCGTCGAACCCAGTCTCGGCGATCAGCCCCTTTGGCAGATCCTGCAACAGGTCGCTGTCCAGAATCGCCGCGTCGGGGCGCAGACGCTTGTCAACCAGTGGATGCTTGACCTTGTTGTGGGTCAGGATGGCAAAATCCGTCACCTCCGAGCCGGAGCCGGAGGTCGTGGGAATGGCGACCAGCTTGTAGCTTCCCTTTGCGAAGTAGGCCATGGCCTTGGCGCAGTCCATGGCGCTGCCCCCGCCCAGCGCCACCAGCAAGTCCGGGGAAAATTCCTTCAGCCGCGCCGTCCCCTCCGCCGCCAGCTCCACGGACGGGTCGGGCTGCACCTTATCAAAATACTCCACCTGAGCGCAGTTTGCCGTCTGAGCGATCCGCTGCGCCGTGCCGTTTTTCATGAAAAACGGGTCCGTCACCAGCATCAGCCGCTCACCCCCCATCCCCGCCAGCGCCGAAACCGCGCCGGGGCCGGAATAAATCGTGGTCTTACACTGAAACTCCTCCATAAATATGCACCGCCTTTTCAGCGCTAGTATTTCCCATGGAACGAAAAACATGTATTGCCAAAATTAAAAAAAAGATAAGCCATATCTGGAAGATGGCGAAATGTCCGGCAGCGAGGGATTTTTGCTCTGCGCAAGCCATTTTCCCGCAGGAATACTGGATGTATTCCAAGGGGAAATGGTGCGGCGCAGGGCAAAAAGAGCCGCTGTCCGGGCGTTTTGACATTTTTCAGATAGGCTCTAGTCAAATCAAAACAAATGTGTTATGATAGTGGGAAGAGGTGAATGTTATGGAGCAAACCGATGAAACCGTGCAGCCCAAGGAGGAAGGCTACGTCCCCCGCCCGAAATGGCAGCTGTGGGCAGCGAGGGTCGGACTTGTGCTTTTCCTTCTGCTGGTGATCGCCCAGATCATCAACCTTGCCGGAGGACGGTTCTGATGAAGATCCTGGGGATCGACCCCGGCTACGGCATTACGGGCTTCGGCCTGATCGACGCCCGGCGGGGGCAGTACCGGCTGCTGGGCTGCGGCGCCATCATCACGCCCCCCAACACGGATTTTCCCTGGCGGCTTGAGGTCATTTACAACGACATGACCCAGCTGCTGCAAACGGCGCAGCCGGAGGCGGTGGCCATTGAAGAGCTGTTCTTCGGTCAGAACGTCACCACGGGCATCAACGTTGCCCAGAGCCGGGGGGTCATTCTTCTGGCCATCCATCAGGCGGGGCTGCCCGTTTTTGAATACAAGCCCATGCAGGTCAAGCAGGCCGTGGTGGGCTACGGCAACGCCAGCAAGCATCAGGTGCAGGACATGACCAAACGGCTGCTCCATTTGCAGGCCATGCCCAAGCCCGACGACGCCGCCGACGCCATCGCCATTGCCCTGTGCCACGCCCGTTCCAGCACGTCCCTTCTGGCGCAGGCCACCCAAAAGCAGAACGGCATTTGACAAACATTACATTTGGAGGAACCTCGATGCTGTATTACGTTTCCGGCACGGTTGCCATACTGGAACCGGGTCTGGCCGTCATCGACTGCGGCGGCGTGGGCTACGGCTGCCGCATTACCGCTTACACCGCCGGTCAGCTGAAGCTGAACCAGAACGCCCGGCTGTACATTACCGAGTCCATCCGGGAGGACGCCTTCGACCTGTACGGCTTTATCAGCCGGGAAGAACAGCGGTGCTTTGAGCTGCTGACCTCCGTCAATGGTGTCGGCCCCAAGGCCGCCCTGGCGATTCTGTCCTCCGGCGGGCCCCAGAATTTCACCCTGGCCGTCATGACCGGGGACGAGAAGATGCTCACCGCCGCTCAGGGTGTGGGCAAGAAGCTCGCCCAGCGCATCATTCTGGAGCTGAAGGAAAAAATCGGCGGAAGCGGCATGGAGCTGGATTTTTCCGCCGGTACACCCTCCGTCGCCCCGGCGCAGACCGGCGGCGCAGCCGCCATGGCGCGAGCTGCCTTGCAGGAGCTGGGCTACTCCCCCGTGGAGATCTCCGCCGCCCTCAAAGGCGTCGATCCGAACGCAAGCACCGAGGAAATGGTGCGCTTTGCCCTCCGCGCCATGGTGATGAAGGGCTGATTTTCAAGCAACAACTCTGACTTTATATAGGACTCCAATTGAAATCTTGAAAAGCCTCGCAGAGTTTGCCGCCCGCAGGCGGCAAATAAAGTCAGATCATTTTCTGCCGGGGCGTGTACCTGGCAGAAAATACCTTACAGGCTGCGAAGTGTGCGCCTTGGCCGCCTATGGCGGCCAAGGCGTGCGCGCAGCAGACTGCAATCCCCTTGTCCAAAAAGGCCGCTGGCCTTTTTGGACAGTTTTCGGAGGTAAACTATGAGTCTCGAATTTTCTCAGGAACTGGATACCCCCATCGTTTCCCCCACCTTCGCGCCCCAGGACGCGGGGGAGATCGGTCTGCGGCCGAAGCTCCTTTCCGACTACACCGGGCAGGAAAAGGCCAAGGGAAATCTGTCCATTTATATTGAAGCCGCCCGGCGGCGGGGAGAGCCTCTGGATCACACCCTGCTGTACGGCCCTCCCGGTCTGGGCAAGACCACCCTGGCGGGCGTTATCGCCAACGAAATGGGCGTGAACATCCGCATCACCTCCGGCCCCGCCATCGAAAAGCCCGGCGACCTGGCGGCGCTGCTGACCAACCTGAACCCCGGCGACATCCTGTTCATCGACGAAATTCACCGCCTGAACCGGGTGGTGGAGGAGATCCTCTACCCCGCCATGGAGGATTTTGCCATCGATATTATCGTAGGCAAAGGCCCCAGCGCCAACTCCATCCGGCTGGATCTGCCGAAGTTCACCCTGGTGGGCGCGACCACCCGGGCAGGCCAGCTGTCTGCGCCGTTGCGTGACCGGTTCGGCGTCAATCTGCGCTTGGAGCTGTACACCCCGGAGGAGCTGGCGAAGATCGTCACCCGCTCCGCCGCCATTCTGGGAATGCCCATCGACCCCAAGGGCGCCATGGAGATCGCCTCCCGCAGCCGGGGCACCCCCCGGATTGCCAACCGCTTCCTCCGCCGGGTGCGGGATTTCGCCGAGGTCATGGGGGACGGCACCATCACGAAGGAGGCCGCCGACCTTGCTCTGCGCCGTCTGGAGGTGGACAAGCTGGGACTTGACAACATCGACCGCCGGATGCTCACCGCCATCATCCAGAACTACGGCGGCGGCCCCGTGGGACTGGAAACCCTTGCCGCTACCATCGGCGAGGAAGCCGTGACCCTGGAAGATGTCTACGAGCCGTATCTCATGCAGCTGGGCTTTCTCACCCGCACCCCCCGAGGGCGCTGCGTGACGGCGCCGGCCTACGACCATCTGCACATTGCCTACGAGGGGCAGTCCCGGTTTTCCATCTGACCGGGGCTTGCCGCCAGTCTGTCACTACTTCAAGTTGCACAAATCCGCAAAAAATTCAGGAATTTTTTTCATAAAGGATTGACAAAAGGATTTCGTGTGGTATAATCCGGTTTGTGGCATGAGATTGCCGCAAATTAACCGACCCTGCGTTATAACATTCATCCAGTGGGATTTCACGGGGCAACAACTAACCGAAGAGAGGTATTTTCCAATGTACGAAGACAAGACTTTAGTGTGCAAAGAGTGTGGCAAGGAATTCGTGTTCACCGCCGGTGAGCAGGAGTTCTACGCAGAGCGCGGCTTCCAGAACGAGCCCCAGCGCTGCAAGGCTTGCCGTGACGCTCGCAAGAACGCTACCCGTGGCCCCCGTGAGTTCTTCACCGCTACCTGCGCTCGTTGCGGCGGCGAGGCGAAGGTTCCCTTCCAGCCCAAGTCCGACCGTCCCGTGTACTGCAGCGAGTGCTTCGCTCAGATGCGCGCCAACGGCTGATTGCCGAAAAGAGAATGACCGGGAAAGGCGAAAGCCTTTCCCGGTTTCATTTTATACGCAAGGAGCGGCGTCTCTTTGGGGTGAGGAAACGCTGCCCGGTAGAAGCGCCTGCCCGGGAGCCGGAAAAGACCCGCTGCCAAGGGCATGCTGACGGTTTTCAGGCAGACCCTGTGATCAACCAAAATTTCTTAATTTTGTTATAAATTGTAATTTCCCGTCTTGACAGGGGAGGTTGAATATGTTAGACTGCCAGCGTAAGGTTTAATTCGTTAAACTTTGTAGATCCTGACAAGGAGGTTTTCTAATTGGACGCGCCCAAGATTTTTGAAAGCGAATACCGGTTCTGCCTGATCCTGTGGGAGCACGAGCCGATCAACTCCACCCACCTGGTCGAGCTGTGCAAGAAGCAGCTGGGCTGGTCGAAGGCCACCACCTACACCGTCATCCGCCGGCTGTCGGAGCGGGGCGTGGTGAAGAACGAGAACGCCGTGGTCACCGCCCTTGTCTCCAAGGAGCAGGCGCAGGCGTCCCGGCTGGACGAAATGGTGGAAGAAACCTTCCAAGGCTCCATGCCCGCCTTTATCGCCGCTTTTTCCCGAAGCAAGAAGCTCACCCGGGACGAGGTGGAACAGCTGAAGGCACTCATTGACAATTACGAGGAGGATTGACCATGAACACATTGTTCCGGAACATCCTGACGGCCAGCTTTCACGGCAGCATCGTCATTCTGGCCGTCATGCTGCTGCGGCTGGTGCTGAAGAAAACACCCAGAAAGTATATCTGCCTGCTCTGGCTTCTGGCGGGACTGCGGCTGCTGATGCCCTTCCAGATTCAAAGCGACCTGAGCTTGCAGCCCAGCGCCGACCCGGTGGCACAGGTGCAGCAGCAGATCAGCCGCTCCCAGACGCCCGCCGCGCCGGATGATTTCTCTCTGGACGGTCTGGAAGTCCCGTCGCCGGTGCAGACGCCCGAAGCGCTTCCGGACATTCAGACTCCCGTCACCACCGTGATCAGCGGCACCCCCTCCCCCGCCCCGGAAACCGCGCCGGAACCGGATACGGGCTTTGATTTCCTGTCGGTTCTGCCCTGGTTCTGGTTCGGCATCGCCTGCTGCTTCGGCATTTACAGTCTGTATACCTACCTGACCCTGAAATTAAAGGTTCGGGAGGCAGTCAAGATCCCCGGCGGCTGGGAATGCGACCGCATCGAGACCGCTTTTATTCTGGGCTTCATCCGCCCGAAAATCTACATCCCCATGGGCATGACCCCCGAGCAGCAGCGGTACATTCTCGCCCACGAGCGCACCCATCTGGACAAGGGCGACCACTGGTTCAAGATGGTGGGCTTCCTGGCGCTGGCGCTGCACTGGTTCAATCCGCTGGTGTGGGCAGCCTACATCCTGCTGTGCAAGGACATCGAGATCGCCTGCGACGAGCGGGTGGTGCAGTTCATGGAGCTGGACGAGCGGAAAGCCTACTCCGCCGCCCTGCTGAACTGCTCCACCAATCGGGCGCACTTCGCGGCCTGTCCCGTGGCCTTCGGCGAGGTGAGCGTCAAGGAGCGCATCAAGTCGGTGCTTTCCTATAAGAAGCCCGGCTTCTGGATCAGCCTTGTGGGCGTCATCGCCATTGTCTTCGTGGCGGTGTGCCTTGTGACCAGCCCCGCGAGAAAGGATGCGGAAGCCGCCGGGGATACCGAACCCACCTCCGTCTCCGACGCCGTTTCCGTACACAATGTGGACGAGCTGCTGGCCGCCATCGCGCCGGACGCCGTCATCCAGCTGGAGCCGGGAACCTACAACCTGTCCGGCGCAACCGGCTACGGCCTGCCCTCGGAAAATCCCTACTATGGGTGGACGGAAAAGTACGACGGCTTTGAGCTGATGCTGCAAAACGTGAAAAACCTGACCATCCGCGGCAGCGGCAAGGTAAACACGACTCTGGAATGCGATCCCCGGTCTGCCAGTGTCATCAATCTGAAAAATTGCGAAAATGTCACGCTGGAGGATTTCACCGCCGGTCACACACTGGAACTGGGCGAGTGCAGCAGCGGCGTTATCTACCTGCAAAACTGCACCGGCACCGACATGAACCGTCTCGGCATCTACGGCTGCGGCATGGTCGGCCTGCAGGCGGAGGCTTCCAGTGACATTTCCCTTGCGGACAGCGACGTGTACGACTGTTCCAGCCGTGCCGCCGAGATCACCAACTGCGAAAACGTCTCCATCTCCGGAACCCGCATTTACCGCATTGGCTCCCAGGAATACGGCGGATACACCTATTTCATGATCGATTCCAGTCAGGATGTCACGGTGGAAAACTGCGAAATCAGCGACAGCACTCTGATGAATCTTGCCGAGATCACCGGAAGCACTGTTCAGATGAAGGGCAATCTGTTCTCCAACTGCCGCACCCAGCAGACAGCATTCAGCCTCCAAACCGCCTACTTCGGTACGCCGGACATTGAAGCGAATTTGGTTCTGGAGGGCAACCGATTTGAAGGGTGCAGTATCCGCCGCTGGTTCAGCGACGACGGCACCGTCACGGACGGCACAGGTAAATTCCTTACCGATGAGCAGATGAACGAGTTGTACTCCACGGGCGCGACCGAACCGGCACAGAAGCAGCTGGAAATCCACGTTTCCACGGTGGACGAGCTGATCGCCGCCATCTGCCCCAATGTGGATATCGTGCTGGACGCAGAGCTTTACGACCTAAGCACCGCCACCGGCTACGGCACATCTCAGGGAGATTATTACCATTGGCGGGATGATTTCGACGGCCCGGGGCTGATTATCGACGGGGTGGACAATCTGACCATCCGCAGTAACGACGGCAACGTAACGGGTCACACCATCGCCGCCATTCCCCGCTATGCCGACGTCCTGACCTTCCAGTCGTGCAGCTACATCACCCTCTCCGGCTTCACCGCCGGTCACACGAGAGAACCCGGCAGCTGCTGCGGCGGCGTTCTGGAATTTCAGGATACCGACCACGTCACCGTGGACAACTGCGGGCTTTTCGGCTGCGGCATTCTGGGCGTGTATGCGGAATACTGCAATGACATACGGGTCGCCAACTGCGACATCTATGAGTGCAGTCAGGGCGGCGTCCGGTTCCAGAGCACCGAGGGAATCGTGATGGAAAACAACACCCTGCGGGATCTGGCCGGCAGCGATATGGACTTCATCGACTGCAAAGATGTGACGGTAAACGGTGAAACCCTGATCTCCGCCGACATTTCCAACAGTCTGATCATCCAGTCGGAGTATCAGCAGGATTTGCAGGCGCTTGACCGCTTCGTTACAGAATTTGCAAACGCATATTTTTACGGAGACACGCAGACCTTGTCCGCCGGTCTTTCCAAGGACTACACAGGCGGAATGGAAACCTATTCCGGCAACACAAACGATGTGATCGTGTGCTGGCATGAGGTCACGTTGGATATGTGGAAAGAAGCGACCGCCAACGGCACCTACGAATTTGCCTACCCCTACCGCAAGAACGTTGACAGCGAAATTGCCTATCTGAACATCGTTGTTGTCAGAGAAGACGACGCATGGAAGGTCAGCAGCTATTCTCTGGACAAGTAAAACAAAGCCAGTCCCTCCGGCATGGCCGGGGGGACTGCGTCTGCCAAAAAATGTCTCCGGCACGCGGCCGGAGACATTTTTGTTTGCAGCTAATTACGCCTTTTCCAGAGCCAGGGTTCTGGTGGTCAGGTCGCAGACCTCACGGGGTCCAAAGTACTGAATGGCGCCGGGGTAGACATAGCAGGTCTCTGCCGCCCACTCCGCTCTGTGCTCGGCGAAGAACCGGAAGGGCTTGCCGTCCAGCTCCACCAGCGCCTTGCGGATAACGGGCTTGTCCTTACCGTTTCTTCTCTCCATGTTCATCATCTTGGTGATGGGCATACCGCCTGCCACCCACTCCTCGGCGGGCTTGGACAGGTTGGAGACCTTGGAAAGATACCCGGTGTAGCCGTACTGGATCAGCATGAAGGCGTTGTAGCCCAGAGAGTAGCAGTAGTCGGCGTCAAAGTTGGAGGGGAATGCGCAGCGGCCTTCGTAGCCCAGGAAGTGATGCTGGGTGGAGAACTTGCCACAGTAGGTGCCGGCGGCTTTCCGGGCAGCCAGATTGTCTCTGACCAGAGCGGAGAACAGCTTCTCGGACTCGATGAGGGAGACCTGCACGTTGCCGTGGGGGTCGCGCTCCAGGAACAGCTGCTGCTGGATGCTCTGGGGCAGGATGGCGAACACGTCCATGGACTGCTCGGTAAGACCCGCCTTGATGAAGGCGTACTTCTCTTCCCATGTCGGCAGAGCATTGAACTGGGCGGTCTTCTCCCCGGCCAGCAGCTCATTGATCTCCGCGATCAGCACGGAGAATTCGGGGACGAACTCCACGATGCCCTCGGGGATGATGGCGACGCCGAAGTTCCAGCCCTTTGCCGCCCGGGTAGCCACGGAGTCGGCGATATAGTCCGCGATCTGGGCAAGGGACATCTTCTTCTCGGCCACCTCCTCGCCGATCAGGCAGATGTTGGGCTGGGTCTCCAACGCGCATTCCAGCGCCACGTGGGAAGCGGAACGGCCCATGACCTTGACAAAGTGCCAATACTTCTTGGCGGAATTGGCATCACGCTCGATGTTGCCGATGATCTCGCTGTAGGTCTTGGTGGCGGTGTCGAAGCCGAAGGAGCACTCGATGTCCTCGTTCTTCAGGTCGCCGTCGATGGTCTTGGGGCAGCCGATCACCTGAATGCCGCTGTTGTGGGCGGCAAAGTATTCGGCGAGAACTGCGGCATTGGTGTTGGAGTCGTCGCCGCCGATGATGACGATGGCGGTGATGCCGTGCTTCTTGCAGACATTTTCCGCAACGGCGAACTGCTCCTCCGTCTCCAGCTTGGTTCTGCCGGAGCCGATGATGTCAAATCCGCCGGTGTTGCGGTACCGGTTGATGTATTCGTCGTCGAAGATCACGTAGCTATCCTCCAGCAGACCGCTGGGGCCGCCCTTGAAGCCGTAGAGGACATTTTCCTTGTCCCAGGCCTTCAGCGCGTCGTACAGGCCGCAGATGACGTTGTGACCGCCGGGCGCCTGACCGCCGGAAAGGATCACGCCCACGGCCTGCTTCTTGGCCTCAGAGGTGTTCTTACCCTTCTGGAAGGTGATCTCGTTTTTGCCGTAGGTATTGGGGAACAGCGCCCTGATCTTTTCCTGATCCGCGACGCTCTCGGTGGCGCCGCCGCTGCACACACAAATATCAGAAATCCCGTTTCTGAGCATACCGGGGAGCTTGGGACTGTACTGGTATCTTGCGATCTGGAGAGGGGACAGTTTCATGGATGTATACACTCCTTACCGAATTTTGTTCAAAGGGGATTATACTCCATTTTTCCCAAAACGTAAATAGCAAAATTCCGAAATTTTCCCGCGAAAAATTTCAAAGCCACGCTTTCCCGCCCAAAAGGGCGCCGTCAACGCCGTCAGTAAGGCGTTTTTCTGGTGAAAATGAACATTTTGCCGCGGCGGAAGTTCCGAAATATTTATGTTGAAAAACCCCAGAAATATGCTATAATGTCAGCGGAATGAAAGCGGGTTTCCACCCGCAGTTTAAGAAAGGATGATTCCAAATGGCTCTTGTAACCACAACCGAGATGTTCAAGAAGGCTTACGACGGCGGCTACGCCATCGGCGCTTTCAACGTCAACAACATGGAAATCGTTCAGGGCATCACCGAGGCCTGCCGTGAGGAGAAGGCTCCCGTTATCCTGCAGGTCTCCAAGGGCGCCCGCGCCTACGCCAGCCACACTTACCTGGTAAAGCTGGTAGAGGCTGCCGTCATCGAGTGCCCCGATATCCCCATCGCTCTGCATCTGGATCACGGCCCCGACTTCGAGACCTGCAAGGCCTGCATCGACGGCGGCTTTACCTCCGTCATGATCGACGCCTCCTCCAAGCCCTTCGCCGAGAACATCGAGATCACCCGCAAGGTCGTTGAGTACGCTCATGACCACGGTGTCGTCGTTGAAGCTGAGCTGGGCACTCTGGCCGGCATTGAGGACGACGTCAAGGTCGCCGCTCACGCCGCCTCCTACACCCGTCCCGAGGAAGTGGAAGAGTTCGTGACCAAGACCGGCTGTGATTCTCTGGCCATTGCCATCGGCACCAGCCACGGCGCTTACAAGTTCACCGCCGCGCAGTGCACCCGCAATGCGGACGGCGTTCTGGTTCCGCCTCCCCTGCGCTTTGACGTCCTGGAGGAAGTCTCCCGCCGTCTGCCCGGCTTCCCCATCGTTCTGCACGGTTCTTCTTCCGTTCCTCAGAACTACGTGAAGATGATCAACGAGAACGGCGGCAAGATGCCCGACGCCGTGGGTATCCCCGAGGAGCAGCTGCGTCATGCCGCCAAGCTGTCCGTCTGCAAGATCAACATCGACTCCGACCTGCGTCTTGCCATGACCGGCACCATCCGTCAGTTCTTCAACGAGCATCCCGACAAGTTCGACCCCCGCGAGTACCTGAAGCCCGCCCGTGCCAACATCAAGGAACTGGTTCGCCACAAGCTGGTGGACGTTCTGGGCTGCGCCGGCAAGGCCTGATCGTCAATATCCATGCAATTGGCTCCCGGATTTCCGGGAGCCGATTTGCTGTCTCCGATCAGAGTCTGCCCGAAAACCGTCAACATGCCCGAGCAGCGGGTCTTTTCCGCCTGCGCTTCTCTTTGTCAGTTCCGCAGACCCGCCGCCTGCATGATGGCCTCGATGCTCTCCACCGGCTCGTTTCCCCAGAAGCGGTGAATATCCGCGCATCCGGCATCATTCAGCAGGTCGTCCGCCTCGTCGGTCAGGAGTCTTTGGTAGGCGTTGTCCACAAGCTCCAGCTTCTCCACGCAGAGCGCCCGGTCATCGCCCTTGGCGGCAAGCCAGGCGGCGGCCGCTTCGCCGATCTCATCCGCCCCAAGGCCGGTGTTCACGCCCCAGTCCAGCAGCTTGACCGCCGACTGCACCGCCCGCAGAGAGGAACCGGCAGTTCCGGGAACGACGTTTTCATCAATTTCGTCCAGAATGGGCAGGGTCAGCGCTGCCACGGTGGGCGCTTCGGTGGGAAGTTCCGTCGGGGCTTCGGTCACGGTGGTATCGGGATCGCCCGCGGTATCGGGTGCAGCGGCTTCCTTCGTCCAGATGCTCCGCTCTCCCTGCCCGGTCTTGAGGATGACCTCGTCGATCTCCTCTTCCACGGGGATGGCGACATGGAAATCCCCCGTTTCAAAAATGCCGAACACCGCGCTGAACCGGAAGCCCACATACAGCTTTCCGCCCAGCTCCTGGGTATAGCAGCCGCAGAAGCCCTCCGGGAAGGAGCCGGGGTAGAAGCCCTGGATCGTGACGGTGCTTCCGCCCACATCCACGGATGTAATGGCCGCATCCTCACAGGCGCGGAAGCCGAAAATCTTCCAGCCGTAGCGCCCCGCCGCAAAAACGCCGGCAAGCAGAATCGCCATAACCAGCAGCGTAATGATAACTGTCCTGATAAATTTCATAATGTCTCCTTGTATGTGCTAAAATGAAGTGACCCAAATAAAAGGTGAGAAGTCGACCTCGATGTGGTATAGTAAATTCACCGCAAACCACCAAGCACAAGGATGAGACTTCTCATGAACAGAATAGCACAAGAAGCGCATAGCCGTCAAGCGGTAGTTAAGCTGGCGGAGAAAAAAGGCAAGAGTTATCCCTCACAAGCTGATCCCGCCCCGGACGCCATGGCACAACGGTAAGGTCGAGCGCAGTCACCGGAATGACCAGCGATACTTTTACGATTGGGAAAAGTTCTCGGATGTGAAAGAACTGAATGAAAAGCTGAAAAAGCACCTGGCATGGAGCAACCGCAAGCCGATGCGGACACTGGGCGGAAAGAGTCCGCTGGAGCTTCTTTGCAAAAAGCTGGCCGCGGCCTAAAGGCCTTGGCAAAGGTTGCAGGCCGGACACATCTGACGATGCGCCCACCCTGCAGCCTGTCATATGCCACATCAATTTTTTCCTTCATTGGGTCATATCTATTTCCAGCACAGAGTCGGTTTCACAAAAGTGAAGCCGGCCTCTTTCTTTTTTCCGAAAAAGGTGATATGATAAAAGAAAAACGGCGCTTGCCGATTCACGCAAAGAAGGTCATCACCATGAACGCCCCTATAAAAATACTGGTCATCAATCCCGGCTCCACCTCCACCAAGGTCAGCTACTTTGAAGACGAGAAGAACGTTTACACCGAGAGCATCTTCCACGACGCCCCGGAGCTGCTGAAGTATCCCACCACCAACGACCAAATGCCCATGCGCAAGCAGGTGCTGCTGGACTTTTTACAGTCCCACGGCATGACCCCCGCCGACATGGACGTATTCGTCGGCCGGGGCGGCTGCGCCTATTCCCAGGCCGCCGGGGTCATGGAGATCGATGCGCGTTTGGTGGAGGACACCGCCGCAGACAAGGGCGGCAGCGACCACCCGGCGAAGCTGGGGGTCATGCTGGCCTACGAGCTGGGCTGTGAATACCACAAGCCCATGTACACCGTGAACCCCACCAACGTGGACGAGCTGTGGGACTATGCCCGTCTCACCGGCATTGCGGGGCTTTACCGCCGCGCCCAGACCCATGTACTGAACCAGAAGGGCATTGCCGCCATTCACGCCAAATCGCTGGGAAAGCGCTACGAGGATCTGAACCTGATCGTCTGCCATGTGGACGGCGGCATCACCGTCACCGCCCATAAGGCCGGGCGCATGGTGGACAGCACCGAGGGCGCCGGCGGAGACGGCCCCTTCACCCCCACCCGCCTCGGCTCCATCCCGGTGATGGAGGTGCTGCAATACTTGGACGAGGGGCACACCACCGCCCAGATGCGCCCCATGCTCTCCCGTTCCGGCGGTTTCGTCAGCCACTTCGGGACCTCCGACGCGGCAAAAGTCCACGCCCTGGTGGACGCCGGGGATAAAAAAGCCGTGACCGTCTGGAATGCCATGATCTACCAGCTGTGCAAATCCATCGGCGGCATGGCAGCGGTGCTGGAAGGCAAGGTGGACGGCATTCTGCTCACCGGCGGCCTGATGCGCTATGACGATATCCTGAAGGGCGTGGAGCAGCGCTGCGGCTGGATCGCGCCCATCACCGTCTACCCCGGCGAGTGCGAGCAGGAGGCCATGGCGGACGCCGTTCTGGAGGTGCTTCGGGGGCAGCGGAAGGCCAACCGCTACACCGGCGTCCCTGTTTTTCAGGGCTTCGAGTGGGACAAGGGAAGCTCTGATTAAATCGGCAAGAGCTGCGAGCGAGAGATTTTTCGGCCAATCGAGGTATCGAAAACGGCGGAATACTGTATGTACCCGCAAGGGGTATGCCGCATCCGTAAGCCGGCTTGTGCCGGCAACGGCTGCGCTATATTTCCCGTTTTTGATGCCGAAGAGTGGGCGGAAAAGATCCGCTCGCAGCCGAAGATGATTTATTCAGTGCTTCCCAAGAAATAACAACCTTCCCCCATGAAAAGGAGACTGTTATGCCTCAATTTACCAAATACGCGCTGGAAAGCTCCCTGAAAAAGCTGCTCCTGCAAAAGCCGCTGAACAAAGTCACCATCAACGACATCACCGAGGACTGCGGCATCAACCGCATGACCTTCTACTACCATTTCAAGGACATCTACGATCTGGTGGAGTGGGTGTGCCTGGAGGACGCCAGAAAGGCGCTGGCGGACAATAAGACCTACGGGACCTGGCAGCAGGGCTTTATCCGTATCTTCGACGCCGTCCGGGAGAACAGACCCTTTATCATGAACGTCTACCGCTGCGTCAGTCGGGAGCAGGTGGAAAAGTACCTGACGCCCCTGACGGACGATCTTCTGATGGGCGTGATCAACGAGCTGTCGGCGGAAATGGTCGTCCGCGCCGAGGACAAGGCCTTTATCGCCCAGGTCTATTCCTACGCCTTCGTGGGGCTGATGCTGGACTGGATCAAGGACGAGATGAAGCAGGATCCGGAAGCCCTGGTAAACCGGTTTGCTCTGGTGATTCAGGACGACGTTTCCTGCGCGCTGAACCGGTTCCGGGTAGATAAACCTTTATCAAACCCGGCAGATTGATAAAATTTTGGGCAGAACTGCCTCCGTGATGAAGATTTCATCACGGAGGCAGTTCTGTTTATTGTAAAAATCGGGTTCCGGACATACAATAAGGTCACCGAAAGGCAAATGAACGATTCAACAAAGGAGCTGCTATTATGTATTATTCTGCTGGAAACTATGAAGCGTTTGCCCGTCCCGAGAAGCCGGAGGGCGTAGACAACAAATCCGCTTATATCATCGGCACCGGCCTTGCCGGTCTGACCGCCGCCTTCTATCTGGTGCGAGACGGCCAGATGAAGGGCGAGCGCATCCATCTGCTGGAAAAGCTGGAGCTGGCCGGCGGCAGCTGCGACGGCTACCGGGACGTCACCAAGGGCTTCTATATGCGCGGCGGCCGGGAAATGGACAATCATTTTGAGGTCATGTGGGACACCTTCCGGGACGTTCCCTCCATCGAGACCCCGGGCGTTTCCGTTCTGGACGAGTATTATTGGCTCAACAAGCACGACCCCAACTACTCTCTGTGCCGCGCAACGGTGAATCGCGGCGAGGACGCCCATACCGACAAGCAGTTCAGGCTGGACAAGGAGTCTGCTCTGGCGCTCTCCAAGCTGTTCATCACCCCGGAAAAGGATCTGGAGGACAAGAAGATCTCCGACGTTCTCCCCGATTCCTTCTGGGGCACCAACTTCTGGCTCTACTGGCAGACCATGTTCGCCTTCCAGCGCTGGTCCAGCGCTCTGGAAATGAAACGATACCTGTGCCGTTATGTCCATCACATCGACGGGCTGCCGGATTTCAGCGCCCTGCGCTTCACCAAGTACAACCAGTACGAGAGCATGATCCTGCCTCTGGTCAAGTACCTGGAAAGCCACGGTGTACAGATAGAGTACGGCATGGACGTCAAAAACGTCATCATCGAGACCGAGGGCGACAAGAAGGTTGCAAAGCAGATCGTCTATGTGAAGGACGGTCAGGAGCAGACCATCGACCTCATTGAAGACGATCTGGTGTTCATCACCAACGGCTGCTGCACCGACACCTCCTGCTACGGCGACCAGACCCATGCCCCCGACCTGTCCAAGGTAAAGAACGGCGCGGGGGAATCCTGGGATATGTGGAAGGCCATTGCCGCCCAGGCAAAGCACGGCGAGTTCGGCAATCCGGACAATTTCTGCTCCGACGTGGACGCCACCAACTGGATGAGCGCCACCGTGGCCACCTCCGACGAGGAGATCATCCGGCATATTATGAACGTCTGCAAGCGTGACCCCCGCTCCGGCAAGGTGACCACCGGCGGCATCGTCACCGTCAAGGACAGCACCGACAACTGGTATCTGTCCTGGACGATCAACCGTCAGCCCCAGTTCCGGTCTCAGGACAAGAATATGGTGCTGGTATGGCTGTACGCCCTGAGCACCAACAAGGAAGGCAACTACGTCAAGAAGGCCATGCGGGACTGCACCGGCGAAGAGGTCTGCCGGGAGTGGCTGTACCACATCGGCGTGCCGGAGGATCGGATCGCCGACCTGGCCCGCAACGCCTGCAACACCACCACCTGCTTCATGCCCTATATCAACGCCTTCTTCCAGCCCCGGAAGGAATCCGACCGCCCCAAGGTCGTGCCCGACGGCGCCGTGAACTTCGCCTTCATCGGTCAGTTCGCCGAGACCCCCCGGGACACCATCTTCACCACCGAGTATTCCATGCGTACCGGTATGGAGTCCGTCTACACCCTGCTGAACGTTGACCGCGGCGTGCCGGAGGTATGGGGCAGCAAGTACGACGTCCGGGAGCTGCTGCGCGCCTGCTACTACGCCATCGACAAGAAGCCCCTCACCGAGATAAAACTGTCTTTCGTGGAGAAGCAGCTGCTGCACACCGTGATGAAGAAGGTCAAAGGAACGGACGTGGAGCTGCTGCTGAAGGAAAGCGGCCTGATTGAGTAAGACATCCTACAACACAAAAAGGTGCTGCCGGTTGGCAGCACCTTTTTTCGTTATTTACAAATCGTTTGTTTGACCTGCTGGCCGTTTTCTGATAAAATGCGTTCGGACACCATAAGGAGGAGATACGAATGGAAAAATTCATTCCCTACGAGAAGCTTTCCAAGAAGGAAAAGCGCAGTCGGGACTTGTCCCGCCGGAGCACCTGGGGGCAGCTGAACCCCGTTACCCGGAAGCCCAGAAACAGCAAAGCATATGACCGGAGCAAAGCCCGGAATTGGAAGCGTGACGCGCACGAACCAATTCCGGGCTTGTATTATCAGACCTCGTCGGTCTGGGACGCTGCCGCTTCGGCCTGAATGTCGGGAAAATGGGACAGCACCGGTTCCTCCGGAATGCCCTTGATCTTGCGGTTTACATAATTCTTTGTGATCTTCATGACCATGGGGCACAGAACCACCACGCCGATCAGGTTGGGCAGCATCATCAGGCCGTTGAAGGTGTCGGAGATGTCCCAGGCCAGAGAGGACGTCATGACCGCGCCGGAAAGGATCATCACGACGAAGATCACCTTGTAGATTTTCGTGGCCTTTTCGCCGAACAGGTATTCCACCGCCTTGGTGCCGTACTGCGACCAGCCGAGCACCGTGGTAAAGGCGAACAGCAGCATGGCCAGCGCCACAAACTTTTCACCAAAGGGGCCAAATACATTGCCGAAGGCACGGGCGACCAGGGTAGCGTCATCCGTACCCGCCGCAGCAAGGCCGGTCTCCAGGTCGATATAGCCGGAGGACAGAACCACGATGGCGGTCATGGTGCAGACCACGAAGGTGTCGAAGAACACCTCAAAAATGCCCCACATGCCCTGGGTGACAGGCTCTTTAACGTTGGAGGAGGAATGCACCATGACGGAGGAGCCGAGGCCTGCCTCGTTGGAGAACACGCCCCGCTTGCAGCCCTGGGTAATGGCCTGCTGGATGGCGATGCCCGCCGCGCCGCCTGCCACGGCCTTGCTGCCGAAGGCAAAGCGGAAGATCGCCGCGAACATGGCGCCCACACTGCCAATGTGGGTGAAGAACACGATCAGCGCGCCGATGATGTACAGCACCGCCATGAAGGGCACGACCCGCTCGGCAACGGTGGCGATGCGCTGCAGGCCGCCGATGATGATCAGCGCCGCGAGGATCATCAGCACAACGCCGCAGGCCAGAGAAACCACGCTGACACCGCCCACGGCGGCGGTCACGCCGCCGAAGAATGCGGATTTCAGATTCAGGACGATCTTATTGATCTGCCCCATATTGCCGATGCCGAAGGATGCCAGAATGGCAAAAACGGAGAACAGAACTGCAAGAACGCTGCCGATGGTCTTGCAGTGCTTCTTGCCGCCCAGGCCGTCCTTCAGGTAGTACATCGCGCCTCCCGACCACTCGCCCTGGCTGTTGCGGCGGCGGTAGTAAATGCCCAGCACATTTTCGGAGAAGTTGGTCATCATTCCGAAAAAGGCCGCGACCCACATCCAGAACACCGCGCCGGGGCCGCCGATGACGATGGCGGCCGACACGCCGGCAATGTTGCCGGTGCCGATGGTGGCAGCAAGGGCCGTACACAGCGCCTGGAACTGGGAAATGGTCTTTTTGTCCGTTTTCGCGTGGACGCCGCTGCCTCTGCGGAATACGCCTCCGATGGTCTGCTGCCACCAGTGCTTCAGGTGGGTGATCTGGAACCACTTCGTGCAGCAGGTCATCAGAACGCCCGTGCCGATCAGCAGTACCAGGCCGATCTTCACCCAGATAAAGGCGTTGATCTTATCATTGATCTCGGCAAGTGTGGTCAGAAAATTCTCCATACGTATCCTCTCTTTCCGGCGCCGCAAAGCGTCGCCAACAAAAAATAAAGACAGACTGCGCAACCGCGCAATCTGTCCAAAAAAACAAATATTTCCCCCTGCGGACGGTATGGAAATCACTTTGTCCTTTTGCCTGAGAGATTGACGCGCAACGCGTTTTGCCCCTTCGGCACTCAACTCAATGAGCTTCTCCAAAGTTCTATCGGCTTACAGTCCTCATCCGTTCCGGACACCTGAGAGTGTTACTCCTTCGGCTGCGGCAAGCCGCATTTCCTGCAAGCGTCATATAGATGTCAATCATTTTACCATGCTTTCCCAAAAATGCAAGTGCAAATCGGAAAAATTGCATTTTTTGTCAGTTTTCCCAACTCAAGACCTTCTCCCGCAGGCCGTCTACGTCCAGAACGCCCAAAGCAAAGCCCTTTTTCACCAGCTCCTCCGGCAGATATTCGTCGTACTTGTCAAACAGGGGCAGCTCCTTGGGATACACCAGCTCCATGGGGTCGATGGGCTTGCGGATCTCTTCGGCCAGCACCCGAAAAAAGGCGGCTTCGTCGGCCTTCATGGTGAACTGGATGAAAAACGGGCGGGCGGAATCCAGATTCCGCAGGCCAAGGCGGTCGGCGCATTTGATTTTCAGGAAGCGCTCCATGGTCAGGAAGGTGTACGTCCCCACCCAGGGAAGCAGGCACCACATATTGCCCCCCAGATTGATGAGCGTCTTTTCCGCCGCGCCGGAGTGGGCGGCGGTGAAGCGCGCCTGCTCCAGCCTTGCCACCGCGTTTTTCATCAGGTAGGGGTACTGCCTGTCCTCCTGAAGCACCCGGCGCATCCGTTCCAGAATTTTGGTGTGCAGGTCGCCGGGACACTGGCCAAAATAGGCGGGGACGCTGCCCTTCACCTGCCGGCAGTAGATCAGGCGGCGCTTGTGATCCACGTCCAGCACCTGCCAGACATGCCCCGCAATGGCCAGCTTCTCCCCCACGGGGGGCGGCGAGACGATCGTCCCCAGCTCCTGAGACTCGCTGCGGACGGTGTATTCCTCGCTTTCCTGGAACACGCCGTAGAACTTGAAGGAGTTGATGACCCGCTCCCCCGCCAGCCCCACGATCAGGCCGCCCTGCTCCGTCTGCTGAATGTGGTCTGTGGCGATGAGGTGCCGGAGCAGCACCCGATAGTCCTCCTGGGTGATCCTGTGGAAATAGTGCAGCCGCAGCACCCGGTCGGCCAGCGCCCGGGGGGACAGCTCGCCGCAGGAGGCCAGGGTGGACATGGTTTGATGGTACAATAGGCTAAATGGCAGCCTGTCCAGCCGGGGCGGCTCCACCCAGCGCTCCTCCAGATACAGCTGCACCAGGGCAATGCCCTGCAAAAGCTTCCAGGGAATGGTGGTGGGCAGCATGGCCCGCACCTCCGGCTCGTCCTCCCGGATGACGAACCACATTTCCGGTGGAAGCTCCCGCCGGCCGGTGCGTCCCATGCGCTGCAAGAACGAGGATACCGTCCATGGCGCGTCGATCTGGAACGCCCGCTCCAACCGGCCGATGTCAATGCCCAGCTCCAGCGTCGCGGTGGTCACCGTGGTCATGTACCGGGAATCGTCCTTCATGATTTCCTCCGCCGTCTCCCGGTAGGAGGCGGAAAGGTTGCCGTGGTGGACGAGAAAGCGGTCGGGCTCGTGGTTCAGCTCGCAGTAATGGCGCAATGTGGTCGTCACCATTTCACATTCTTCCCGGGAATTGACGAAAACCAGACACTTCTTGCCCCGGGTATGCTCAAAAATATACCCGATGCCGGGGTCGGCGTTGGCGGGGGCGTCATCGGTTTTTTCTTCCAGAACAGGCAGCGCGTCGGGAATCTGCTTATCCTCCCCGGCCTGGGCGTCCCTGACATAGAAATGCTCCATGCTCAGCCGCCACTTGCTGCCCTTGGCGTCGATTTTCGGGATGATGGTCTTTCTTCCCGTCCCCAGGGACAGAAATTCGCCGGTCCCCTCCGGGTCGCCGATGGTGGCGGACAATCCGATGCGCCGGGGGTTGACTCCCGCGATCCGGGACAGCCGCTCGATGAGGCACAGCGTCTGCCCGCCCCGGTCGCCCCGGAGAAGGGAATGCACCTCGTCGATGACCACAAACCGCAGGTCGCCGAACAGCTTTGCAATGGCCGCGTGCTTGTGCAGAAGCAGCGCTTCTAAGGATTCCGGCGTGATCTGAAGAATGCCGGAGGGGTGACGCATGAGCTTTGCCTTATGGCTCTGGGCAACGTCCCCGTGCCAGTGCCACACCGGGATATCCGCCTCGGCGCACAGGTCGTTCAGCCGGGAAAACTGGTCGTTGATCAGCGCTTTCAGAGGGCCGATGTAAATGCAGCCCACGCTGGAGGGCATATCCTCGGAAAACAGGGTGATAATGGGGAAGAACGCCGCTTCCGTCTTGCCGGAAGCCGTGGAGGCGGTGAGCAGCACATTTTCGTCCGTGTTGAAAATGGCGTCCGCCGCCGCGACCTGAATGGAGCGCAGATTTTCCCAGTGGTTCCGGTAGATATATTCCTGCACGAAGGGCGCGTATCGGTCAAATGCACGCATAATTTTCCACCCTACAGCTCAAATTCCGCAAGGGAATCGTCGGTCTGCTCCTCTTTCACCGCATTCTGGGCGTAGCGGAACTGGTCGGAGCCCAGAAGCCCCCGGACGCTGATGCCGGGATTCTGGTAGACGATGTCCAGCACCTCGATGAAATCCCGGATGACCTCCCGGGGGGTGATGTGGGTGTCCGCCCCGATGCGGCCGAATTCGATCTCGATGAAATCCACCATGTCCTGCTGGGTCACGATCTGGGAATAGTCATACAGCCCCGCGTGGATATCCGCCAGCTTCTCCGTCAGAATCAGCATTTCCTCAGAGGTCAGGGGCTGCAAACGGATGACGGGGGAAAGCAGATCCTTATGCTCCCCGGAGAAGTGGCCTTCGGCCAGGCGGGAGCGAAGGGCTTCGTAGCTGTAAACGCCCCGGCGGGGATCCTCCATGCACTGGGGCGTGCCGCAGAGGATGAAGCCCAGATACTGCGCCTTGCCCTGCATGGCGTCGTTGTACATGGTCAGGATTTTTTCGTAGTTGTACTGCCGGGTGATGGCGTTGGGGATCTTGTAGATGTTCACCAGCTCGTCAATGAGGATGAGCATACCGGCATAGCCCGCCTGCTTGAGAAAACAGGCGAACAATTTGAGGTATTCGTACCAGTCGTCGTCGGTGATGACGATATTTACCCCCAGCTCCTGCCGGGCTTCGGTCTTCGTGGCGTACTCGCCCCGGAACCATTTGAGCACCTTGGCCTTGGTCTCGTCGTCACCGGCGCAGTGGGCTTTGTAGTAAAGGGTCAGCAGCCTGGCAAAATCGAAGCCGTGAACCATTTCGTTCAGTGCCCCGATCACGGCGGAGATCCGCTTCTCCACCAGCGGCGCAAGGCCGGAGTCGGTCACCCCCAGGCCGGAGGACGCCATCACCTCCTGCTGCACGCTGCTGATCCACCTGTCCAGAATCAGGGGCAGCGCGCCGCCCTCCGGCTTGGTTTTGGTGGACATGTTGCGGATTAGCTCCTTGTAGGTCGCCAGCCCCTGCCCACGGGTGCCCTGCAAACGGCGTTCCGGGGAAAGGTCGGCGTCCACCACCACAAAATTTTTCGCCATCACGTAGTTTCGGATGGTCTGGAGCAGAAAGCTCTTGCCGCTGCCGTATTTTCCCACGATGAAGCGGAAGGACGCGCCCCCGTCGGCAATGATGTCCACATCCCGCAGCAGGGCGTCAATTTCGTCCTTCCGTCCTACGGTGACGTAGGGCAGGCCGACACGGGGAACGACGCCGCCCTTCAGGGAGTTGATCAGCGCCTGAGCAATTCTTTTTGGTATTTTCATGGATGAATCATCTCTTTCAAATCCGCAATATAGTCCTCGATCAGCTCCGGCGGGTCGTCGCCCAGCAGAACCGAATCGGAAAAGGTGTCGTACAATTTGTCATTGATGCCGTCCACAAGGACGGACAGCATCAGCCCGGAAGACCGTACCCAGCCGTAATCCCGGCCGTACAGTAGATCTTGGAGCAGCCGGTACTCATCCTTGGTCAGGGGGGTGTCCTCCGGTTCTTCGGCGGGCGCCGGGGGCGCTTCTTCCACTTCCTCCTCCACCATCAGCCTGTCCCGGGTGACGGCGGCGTCATCCCGGATTCTCGCCAGCCGGGAATAGTCGATGGTGATCTTCTTTTCCTCCGCCGCCTTCTTTTCGGCGAGAAGCTTTTGGGCTTCCTCCTGAATGATCCTGAGGATCCACTTGGTTTCCAGCCTGTACTGAATGGGGCGGCCGTAGCCATAGCATTCCCGCATCACGGCGTCGACGGTTTTCAGGGTATCTCCCAGCTTATCGCAGGAACGGGGCAGGAAGCTATAGCGCTGAACGCTCCACAGGCCGTTGTTGCAGCGGTAGATATACTTTTCGTCCACCCTGTATTGGTAACTGCCCTGCCGCCGGCGGTTATCAAAAACCGCTGCGTCAAATAAAATCACCTGGAACCTGGTAAATCTTCCAAAATACTGTTCGACCAGCGTCTTCTTGCACCGGGCATCGTAATGCTCCGCCATCCGCCGCAGCACCCGGACGATCACGGTGTCACAGTCCTCCCGATATTCCCTGTAGAACCTGGAGCGCTCCAGCCATTTGGGCGACAGCTGCTTCACTGCACGGATGACTTCTTCGTCGCCGCGGCTCCGGATCCTGTCCAGTACGACGATGCTCCGATTGAACCGCACCTGAGGGTTATCCGCCAGAAGGCCGGCGTCCAGGTTATAGTAGACCACATAGTCCGTCAGCCACCGGTTCAGATATGGCAAGATACCGCCGTCCAGCGCGCCGTATGCGTCCCGGAACTCCGTCAGCTTCCGGTAGCCGTCCATAGGGTCGGCTACGCCGATCTGGTTGAGCAGCTCGTAGATATACAAAAACGCATAGCTCAGGGACGTTTTCCGCAAATCCCCCCGGCGCAGCTTCGTCCGCCAGGAAAAATACCCCCGCAGCTCCGGATCGGTCAGGGACTGGTAGGTGGGGAAATAGCGAAGCACCGGCCGGTCGTAAACGTAGTCGTCCTCGTAGCTTGCCAGCAGCTTTCCCTGCTTTACGAAAATGGATTCCCTGGACTGCCGGTAAGCGGGCATTCCGTTTTCCAGGGAGCGGGCAGCCTGGAGGAGCGGCGGCAGCGGCGCCTTAGGCGCCTGCGGTCTCGGCTGGATGGCCTCGTCCCGGAAAACGTTGATGTAGAACCACTCTGTGGCCTTCTTTACGCGGTTCGTGTCCGTAGCGTTTCTCCCCTTTCGTCCATATGTTTGATATTATCATACAATATTTGCCCCGCGCAGTCAAGCGTGCAGACGATATTTTCCCAAAAAGCAGCGGGGACAGGCCGCCTTGGCCTGTCCCACGAAATTTCTTGCCCGTTTACACGTCCAGATATCCGCAGAGCACCTTGAGGGTATTGTACACGCCGTCGATATGGCTGCGCTCGTAGCCGTGGCTGGCGTAGACGCCCGCGCCGATCAGGCCGTGACGGATGTCGAAGCCCGCCCGCAGGGTCACGTCCACGTCGGAGCCATAGTGGGGGTAGATGTCCACGGCGTAGTCCGCGCCGGTTTTCTTCGCGGCGTCAATGAGCTTGCCCACCACCTCGTAGCTGTATGGTCCCACGGAATCCTTGGCACAGATGGAAACCTGCCGCTCGGTGCAGCTCAGGCCCTCGCCCACGCAGCCCATGTCCACGGAAATGGCTTCCGTCACCCCGGCGGGAACGGAAGCAGCGCCGCCGTGGCCGACTTCCTCGTATACCGTCACGTGGACGTAGGTTCTCCGGGGCAGGGTGATGTGGTTGTCGGCCAGATATTTCGCAAAGCCCAGCAGAATGCCCACGCTGAGCTTGTCGTCCAGAAAGCGGCTTTTAAGGTAACCGGAGGCCGTGCGGCGGGTGCGGGGGTCGAAGCAGACAAAGTCCCCCACCTCAATGCCCAGCTTCCGGGTATCCTCGGCGGTGGAGACGTCCTCGTCCGGCACGACCTCCACGGTGTCATAGCTGCGCTTGGCGGAGCCGTACTCTCCGTTGACGTGAACGGAGGCGTTGCACAGCTGGCAGGTGCCGTCGTAGACCTTGCCGCAGCGGGTGTAAATGCGCACGTTTTCCGCTTCGGCGTTGTTCGGCTCCATGCCGCCCACCGCCGCCAGACGAAGACGACCGTTGCCCTTGATCTGGGCGACCATCGCGCCCAGGGTGTCGGTGTGGGCTTCCAGAAACAGGCCGTCGTCGGCATTTTCGCCCCCCAGATCGGCCAGGACGCCGCCCTTGGTGGTGATTCGCGCCGGGAAGCCCAGGGCTTCAAAGGCCGTCTTCACCCATTCGGCCGCCCGGCGGGTAAAGCCGGAGGGAGAGTCGATGGCCAGCAGCGCAGCGGTCTGCTCCCAGGCGTAATCCGCATATGTTTCGTTAATCATAATTTCCTCCCAGTAAAATATAGTGCCAGACACCAGCCACTTCCCGCATGAAATGGTTGATCTTCTGGGATAAACGGGATGTTCTCGCGGGAATCCCCACGAATTCCACGCCGCACGCCTTGGCAAACCGGCTGGCGCGGTACAGGTGGTACTCGCTGGACAGCACTCCCAGCTTCCGAGGACGCTCACCGGTTTTTTCCTCAATGAGGTCAAGGGAGAAGTTCAGGTTTTCCCAGGTGGAGGTGGCGTTCTCCTCCACCCAAAGGCGCTGAGGGTCGATGCCCAGATTCACCAGCTCCCGGTACATGCACTCCGCCTCGGTGATCGGCTCGTCGGTACCCTGGCCGCCGGAAAGCACGGCGGTCACGTTGGGATGCTCGTCCAGATAGGTGTAGGCGGCGCAGATCCGGTCCCACAAGGAAACCGACGGGCCGTCCCGGTTCACCTTGGCCCCCAGAACCACCACGTAATCCACCGGCTCCTCCGGGTTTCCGAAGCTGGCATGGATGATGATGCCCTCCGTAATGCCGATCACCAGCACCCCCACCGCGAGAATCACGGTGACGGCGGTCTGCACGACTTTCGTAAAGGCAGGGAATTTCAGCCCCACAAGGGGGAACAGGGCGTAAAACAGGATAATGCCGATCAGACACAGGCACACCAGCGCGGAAAAGCTGTAGCCGGGGACGGCGAATTTGAGGAACAGCGCCGCCACGGCCAGAACGCCGCAGCAAATCAGCGCCGCAATCCGTCCCGCGCCGAGAAGATGAAAAAAGGCTTTCATTTGGGATAACTCCAGATAAAGAATAGTGTCACGGCCAATGCCGCTTTTTCGCTCAGCAGCGCTGCGCCGAATTCTACCCCGTAGTTTACCACATTCTCCCAAAGAAAACAAGCCGCCCCGACGGGGGCGGCCTGCAAATTCAGGAAATCTTAATGTTGTTTTTTGTGCTCCTTGCTTGCCTGCACCAGCGCGGTAAAGGGGCGCTGCATCCGTTCCTCCACGGCAGCCACGGCCTCCGGGTGCCACTGCAAGCCCAGAAGGAAACGCCCGTCCGCAGCTTCAATGCCCTCCACGATTCCCGCGGGGCTGAGGGCGCAGACCCGCATTCCCGGCGCGGGGGTGTCCACCGCCTGATGGTGGACGCTGTTGGTCAGCAGCTCGTCGCAGCCCACGAGACGGTGCAGGAGCGTGCCGGGAAGCACCCGGGCGGGATGATCGGGGGCGTAACGGTGGGCATTGTCCCGGTGGTTTTCCCCGGCGGCTTCGGGTCGCTGGCTGGGGATGTCCTGGATCAGCGTCCCGCCCAGCGCCACGTTGAGTATCTGCTCACCCCGGCAGATGCCGAGAACCGGCTTACCCGTATCCAGGACGGCTTTCAGCAGCGCCAGCTCAAATTCGTCCCTCGCCGGATTGGGCGCGCCGCATTCCGGTTTCCTGGCCTGACCGTAGTATCTGGGGTCAGGGTCGCCCCCGCCGGTAAACAGGAAGCCGTCCAGATGCTTCGCCCAGAATGCCGCGTGCTTCGGCTTCCAGGGCAGGAACACCGGGACGCCGCCCCCCCGGCGCACGGCCTTGCCGTAGTTGCCCCGGAAAACCTGCCGCAGCCGGGGGTCGCCCGTAAAAACCACACCGATCAGAACCATTTCAGATGTCCTTGCTCTTGGAAGCGATCTCCGCCAGGCACTTGGACAGGAAAGCGTCCATGGTCATGGCGCCCAGATCCTCGCCCTTGCGGGTACGGACGGAAACGGTGCCGTTCTCCATATCCCGGTCGCCAACCACCAGCATGTAGGGGATCTTCTGCATTTGGGCTTCCCGGATCTTGTAGCCCAGCTTCTCGCTGCGGTAGTCTCCCTCGGCGCGGATGCCCGCATCCACCAGCTTCCGGGTCAGACCCTTGGCGTACTCATGGGCACGGTCGGTGACGGGCAGCACCTTGACCTGAACGGGGGTCAGCCACAGAGGGAAGGCGCCGGCAAAATGCTCGGTGATGACGCCGATGAACCGCTCGATGGAACCGAAGACCACCCGGTGGATCATCACGGGACGGTGCTTCTGGCCGTCCTCGCCGGTGTACTCCAGGTTGAACCGCTCCGGCAGCTGGGAATCCAGCTGGATGGTGCCGCACTGCCAGGTACGGCCAAGGCAGTCCTCAATGTGGAAGTCCAGCTTCGGCCCGTAGAACGCGCCGTCGCCCTCGTTGATGACGAAGTCCTTGCCCATGCCGGTGATGGCCTTTTTCAGGATCTCCTGATTGACCTCCCACTCCTCCACGGTGCCGATGTGGTCTTCCGGCATGGTGGACAGCTCAACGGTGTATTTCAGGCCGAACACGTTGTACACCTCATCGAACAGGCGGACGACGTTCTGAATTTCGCTCTCCATCTGCTCCGGGGTCATGAAAATGTGGGCGTCGTCCTGGGTAAAGCACCGGACGCGGAACAGGCCGTGGAGCGCGCCGGACAGCTCATGGCGATGCACCAGTCCCAGCTCGCCCACCCGCAGGGGCAGATCGCGGTAGGAGTGGGGCTCGCTGGCGTAGACCAGCATACCGCCGGGGCAGTTCATGGGCTTGATGGCGTAATCCTCGCCGTCGATGACGGTGGTGTACATATTGTTCTTGTAGTGATCCCAGTGGCCGGACTGCTCCCACAGCTGGCGGTTCAGGATCATTGGGGTGGAGACCTCCACGTAGCCATAGCGCTTGTGGACTTCCCGCCAGTAGTCGATCAGGGCGTTGCGCAGCACCATGCCCTTTGGCAGGAAGAAGGGGAAGCCGGGGCCGTAGTCGGTGAGCATGAACAGTCCCAGCTCCCTGCCGAGGCGGCGGTGGTCACGCTTCTTGGCCTCCTCGATGCGCTTCAGGTAAGTATCCAGCTCTTCCTTGCTCTGGAAGGCGATGCCGTAGATCCTCTGGAGCATCTTCCGGCTGCTGTCGCCCCGCCAGTAAGCGCCGCAGGAATTGAGGAGCTTGAAGCCGTTGTGCTTGACACGGCCGGTGTGATCCAGGTGGGGGCCGGCGCACAGGTCGGTGAACTCGCCCTGGGTGTAGAAGGAAATGACCGCGTCCTCGGGCAGATCGTTGATCAGCTCCACCTTGTAGGGTTCGTTACGCTCCTGCATATAGGCAATGGCCTCGGCGCGGGGCTTCTCGCTGCGGACGATGGGCAGACGCTCCTTGCAGATCTTCTTCATCTCCGCCTCGATCTGGGCAAGATGCTCGGGGGTGAAGGTGAAGGGCGCGTCAAAGTCATAGTACCAGCCCTCGTCAATGGCGGGGCCGATGGCCAGCTGCACCTCCGGCCACAGACGCTTGACGGCCTGCGCCATGATGTGGGAGCAGGTGTGCCAGTAGGTCTTGCGATACTCCGGGTTTTCAAAGGTGAATTCGTTTTCCATAAAAAATGCCTCCGTTTCGGCGGGTCTTGGCCGCCCTGTATTGTGTGGGGAAGGTAAAAAAATACCCACCCCCTGAACGAAATCAGGGGTGGGATACGGCAAGTATTCCACGGTTCCACCCTGGTTGCGGCCAAACGCCGCCACTCATTGACGCGGTAACGGGCGCACCCGGCAGGCCATTTCCGACCTGCGGCTCAGAAGTGGTATCGGTTCCGGCAGGGGTACGAAGCCATTTCACCAACCGGCTTCTCTCTATGGCATCTTACCGAACCGCATGTCTTCCTCGCAGCCTTTTATCACCTGCAATTTAGCACATTTTCTCCCGATTGTCAATCCCCGCTGCGGGAAAGCGGAAGAAAAAATCGGAGAAATCGGTGGCGGACGCTTTCTCCCTGTCCGGCGCCCGCCCGGAAACGGGTTTCCGGTGGTTGTCCCGGGAAAAAGCCGCACAAATCCCCGGCAAAACCGCCGGTAACGCCGGCGCAACCGGCAGGTTCAAGAGGTAACATAATCCGACAGCTTATGTAAACATGTGTAACCATTTGACACAAGATGTTGCAAAATATGCGTTTATGCGACCAATATCTTGTATAATAGTTGACATAATGCAGTCGCAAAAATAATGTCAAAAGTTGTAGAAATAATGAAAAATTAAAGAAATACTTGACTTTTTAGTTTTATTTGTTATAATATCTCCATCAAAACCATTTGGATACGCAGTTTGTAATTATTTGATAACTTTTGATAAAAAGCTTTTGGGACACTTTGGATGGGAGGGTTCGCCTTGGTACGCAGCGGCACCGTTAAAAAAATAATTCGCCTTCCGGCCGTGCTGCTGACCGCACTGCTGGCGCTGGCGCTGGTACGGCAGACGGCCTTTGCCAGGACCTACATCATCACCGACGGCGACCGGGTCGTGACCTACACCACCTTCGCCACCGATCCCGCCGAGGTGCTGGATCAGGCGGGACTGACCTTAGAGCAATACGATACCTACACTACACAGACCGGGGAGGGCGTGGAGGAGATCACCATCTGCCGTTCCCAGCGTGTCACGGTGGATTACCACGGAGAGGAAATGACGGTAACCACCTTTGGCGAGACGGCAGGGGAGCTGCTGTCCCGGCTGAACCTGGAGGTGGGGGAGTACGACGTACTCTCCCACGCTCCCCAAACCCGGACCAGCGACGGCATGGTTCTCCGGGTGGACAGCGTCATCAAGACCCGGGAGACCTACACCGCCGCCGTTCCCCACGCCGTTACTTACTGCAATGACGCCACCATCCCCGCCGGCATCCAGGAGGTGCTGACTCCCGGCGCGGACGGCGAGCTGCTGTGCACCGCCGATGTGCTCTACGTCAACGGCGAAGAAGCCGAGCGGGCCGTGCTCAGCGAGACCGTCACGAGAGCGCCCGTGGCGGAGGTCATTGCCGTGGGCACCGGTGCGGAAGCGGAAGCCTCCGACCCCGATGCCATGCCGGTGATCGCCGACGGCTACATCACCCTGCCCACCGGCGAGGTGCTGACCTATTCCGGCACCGCCACCATCCGCGCCACGGCCTACACCCACACGGACGCGGGCTGCGACATGACCACCTACACCGGCACCACCGTCCACAAGGGCACCGTTGCGGTAGACCCCCGCTACATCCCCTACGGCACCCGGATGTTCATCGTCTCCAACGACGGCGCGTATGTCTACGGCATCTCCGTGGCGGAGGACTGCGGCGGCGACATCAAGGGCGACCGGATGGATCTTTACTTCCCCACCTACGACGAGTGCATCCAGTTTGGCCGCCGGGTGTGTACCATATACTTTCTGGACTGATACAAAACAATAACCCCGTTGCAAAACCGCCTTTCTTCTGATATGATGTCAGCATAGGAAAGGCGGTTATTTGTGTATGATCGACGTATGCGATATTCAGGTGATGAAGCCGATGCTGGCTGCCCACGGCTTCCACTTTTCCAAGGCCAAGGGGCAGAATTTCCTCATCGCCCCCTGGGTGCCCCAGTCCATCGCGGAACAGGCCGGGGTGGATGAAACGGCGGGGGTGCTGGAGATCGGCCCCGGCGTCGGTCCGCTGACCCAGCAGCTGTGTCTGCGCGCCGGGAAGGTCTGCGCTGTGGAGGTGGACGAGCGATTAAAACCCATTCTGGACGTCGCCGTGGGGGAATTTCCCAATCTGGAAATTCTCTGGGGAGACGTGCTGAAGCAGGACATCCCCGCTCTGGTAAAGGAGAAGTTCGGCACCCTGCGCCCCATGGCCTGCGCCAATCTTCCCTACTACATCACCTCCCCCATTCTCACGGCGCTGCTGGAGGCGGAGTGCTTCCAGTCCGTCACCGTCATGGTGCAGAAGGAGGTAGCCCAGCGCATCGCGGCGAAGCCCGGCACCCCGGATTACAGCGCCTTCACCGTGTTCTGCCAGTATTACGCCCAGCCGGAGCTGCTGTTCGACGTCCCCGCCCACTGCTTCCTCCCCCAGCCGAAGGTCACCTCGGCGGTGATCACCCTGCGCACCCGGCAGGCGCGCCCCTGGGACATTGCCGACGAAGGCGTGTTTTTCCGCGCCGTCCGCGCCAGCTTTGCCATGCGGCGCAAGAAGCTAGCAAACGGCCTTTCCTCCGGCTTCCCGGAGCTGGGAAAAGCGGGGGCGGAAGCGGTGATCGCGGCGGCGGGCTTCGATAGTAACGTGCGGGGCGAGACGCTGGGCATCCCGGAATTTGCCCGGATTGCCAACGAGATCGTCCGCCGGAGGGGGGAAATGCGGCCATGATGGAATTTCTCTTTCTCGACCTGGACGACACCATTCTGGACTTTCACAAGGCAGAGCGCATCGCCCTGCGCAAGACCCTCACAGCATTCGGCGTGGAGCCTACCGAGGAAGTTCTTGCATTGTACCACAGAATCAACCGCTGGCACTGGGAGCAGCTGGAACAGGGCAAGCTGACCCGGGAGCAGGTGCTGGTCGGCCGGTTCGCGGCGCTCCTTCGGGAGCTGGGCGTATCGGCGGACGCGGTGCAGTGTACTCGCAGCTACGAAAAAAATCTCGCTATCGGACACTATTTTCTCCCCGGCGCTGAGGAAGCGGTGGCGAGCCTGAGCAAAAAATACCGTCTGTTTCTCGCCAGCAACGGCACCGCCTCCGTTCAGGCAGGCAGACTGACCAGCGCCAATCTGTACCGCTTCTTTGAGACGGTCTTCATCTCTCAGGAGCTGGGCTTCAACAAGCCCGCGAAAGAATTTTTCGACGCCTGCTTTGCCCGTATCCCGGACTTTGACCCCAAGAGGGCCGTCATGGTTGGCGACAGCCTGACCTCCGACATTCTGGGCGGGAAAAACGCGGGCATCACCACGGTGTGGGTCAATCCCGAACACCGTCTCCCCCGCCCCGAGATCGTCCCCGACTATGAGATCGAATCCCTCGCCCGGCTGGAAGCGCTTCTGGAAACACTATAACACAAAGGGTATGTACCGGGCGGCGCCATACCCTTTTGTGCGGTGTTGCCTTAGGAACCTCTGAACAAACCATCTTCGGCTGAGCAGCGGATCTCTTTCTCCTGCCGCCAGCTCTCGCCGATTTATTCAGCGCTTCCCAAGATACGCAATGATCGGTTCGATGTACTTTTTATCCGTCCAATCGCACGTATCTTCCCCTGCGGCCATCAGTGCCTTTTCCCATACTTCATAATCGGCAGGGTCTTTTTTGGCGACGGCCTTTCTGAGTAAATTGCACAATGTCCTGTCCTTGAACGACATTGCGTTCATATCCCAGGCGCCGCGGCAATAAAAAACGGGAATATCGGATAATGCGTCCTTCATGTTGTGCTCTCTGAGCTGCTGAACCGCGCTTTCTTCATAAGGCGACGCGCCGCAGCAGAATACGAGGATCTTTTTCCCCGTTAATTTACCGATGTTCCTTTTCAGGAAGGACAAGCCGGCAATGCCGGAAGCATAGATCCCGCCGCCCAGAATGATCGTATCGTACTTTTCAATTTCCTTAATGTCCGCTTTCTTTGTTTCCATGCACGGAAATCCCGTTTCTTCGGCAAGCCAGTCGGCATATTTCTTCGCGGCGCCGTATTTCGATTGATACAGAATTACCCCATTCATAAACGTTCCTCCCAAAATTCTGATTTGACAGTCTGGCGCGTTAAGACGCCGGATTCCAGGGCAGCACCGCACAATTTGGTAAGACGTCTGAGACTCGAAGACGCAATTGTGCGGTGCTGCCCTATAAAAATTTTACCGCATTTTGCCGTTTGTGTAAAGTCAGTGGCCATCGGCATTCCGCGGCGTCACCAGATCGTCGCGCCGATGCAGCAGCACCATTTTACCCCCTTATGAGCTTCCGCAGCGCCTTGCCGCGATGGCCGTTTGCCTGCAAAACCATGGCTTCCGCCACCCGCATGGGCAGCATTCCGCCGCTCTGGCATACCACGCTGTCGATCATGCCGTTCTCCATGCCCATCAGCACCATGACGACCTGGGGGTCGTCGTGGGGAATGCCCTTGAACATGGAATACACCAGCGGCCGCGCCGCTTTGCGTACCAGTCTCGCGATGGGGGACGCCGCCGACAGCTGGTTCAGGGAGTCATACAGGGTGTAATCCCCCGGCTTCCGGTCGTCGAAGTGGCTGAGGGGCTTCCCGTAAAGCACCGCAAACTGCTGCCGGGTCACGCCGTGCAGATCCTTTTGGAAGTAGTCGGAAAGTCTCTCCCGGTCATTGCGCGTACAGGCTTCGCCCTGCACCGTTACCGTCTGCGCCAGACGGATATCCTCCACGGAGCTTCCGATCAGCACCCGGTATGTACCGCCGATCATCCGGAACCGGCCTTCGTCGAACATGGAGAAGCTTCTTTCGTCCAGCTCCATCGTGACGCGCTTCGTCTCGCCGGGTTCCAGCATGACCTTTTGGAAGCCTTTCAGCTCCTTCTTTGCCCGCAGATAGTCGGCAGGCGGATTTTCCACGTACAGCTCCACGATCTCAGCCCCCGCCGCGCCGCCGGTGTTGGTCACGTCCAGGGAAACGCGCAGCTTTCCGCCCTCGTAGGTTTCACTGCTCAGCTTCAAATTGCCGTAAGCAAAGGTCGTATAGCTCAGGCCGAAGCCGAAGGGGAAGCGCACCGGGATTCCGAAGCTGTCATAGTACCGGTACCCCACATAGATGCTCTCCCGGTACTCAATATCGTCGCTGCCGGTGGCGAAGAATCCGTGGCAGGGCGTATCCTCCACAGCATAAGGCCAGGATTCCGCCAGCTTTCCGCTGGGGTTCACCCGCCCCGTCAGCAGCTCGCCGCAGGCTTCCCCCACGGCCTCGCCGCCGAGATACATCTGTAAAATGCCCCGCACCCTGTTTTCAAAGGCCATGTCATAGGGCGCGCCGCTGAAGGACACCACCGCCACATTGGGGTTAATTTCGCAGATCTTGTTCAGCAGATGCAGCTGGTTCGCGGGCATGGCAAGGCTTTCCCGGTCGTAGCCCTCTCCCTCGTACTGGTCGGTCAGGCCGCCGAAGAACAGCACCGTTTTCTGCCCCGCGGCAATTTTCAGCGCCTGCTCCTCCAGCTCCCGGTTCTCCTCGTCTTTCAGGGAATATCCGGGGGCATAAGTGACCGTCACCCCCAGCTTCCGCAATGCGTCCAGGGCATTGGGGAAGCCGGCCGTGTTGATGTGGCTGCTTCCGCCGCCCTGGAAGCGCATCTGCTCCGCCAGAGCGCCGATGACCACCACGTCCGCATCCTGAGAAATCGGGAGTATCCCGTCGTTTTTCAGCAGAACCGCGCTTTCGCAGGCGAGCTGCTTGGCAATTTCGTGGGCGTCCGACGTATCTTTCTTTTTTCTGTTGTCCGGCGCGTACTTTTTCACCAGTCTTTCGATTCTTCCGGCGGCCTTGGCGATATCTTCCTCTGAGATTTCCCCCGCCTTGAGCGCCGCCTTCAGCTTCCGGGCGTGGATTCCGTGACTGTCCGGCATTTCCAGGTCCATGCCCGCCTTCACGGCCTTCGCCAGACCTGCGCAGGCGCCCCAGTCGGAAATCACCACCCCGTCAAAGCCCCATTCCTCCCGGAGTATTTCTGTGAGCAGGTGACGGTTTTCACAGGCATAGTACCCATTCAGGCGGTTGTAGGACGCCATCACCGTGGCGGGGCGCGCCGTTTTCACCACGTATTCAAAGGCGCTGAGGTAGATTTCCCGCAGGGCGCGTTCGTCGATCTGGCTGTTGGACGTCTGCCGGTTGGTTTCCTGATTGTTGGCTGCGAAATGCTTGAGGGAAACCGCAACATCCTCTCCCTGGGCGGCACTGACATAGGCTGCGCCCAGTTGCCCGGCCAGAAAGGGGTCTTCGCTGAAATACTCGAAATTTCTGCCGCACAGGGGGGAGCGCTTCATGTTGATGCCCGGCCCTAAGAGCACGGCAACGTCCGCGTTCCACGCTTCCTTCGCGACCGCCCTGCCCAGCCGCTCCGCCGCGGTCACGTCCCAGGAACAGGCCAGGGCGCTGGCCGTGGGATAACAGGTGGACACCAGACTGACGTTGTTCTGGCGCTCCTTTTCCTCCTGCTTGCGCAGGCCGTGAGGCCCGTCGGACAGATGGACGGAGGGCAGTCCCTCCGCTTCCCGGGTGTGCCACATGCCGCTTCCCGTCAGAAGTCTGATTTTCTCGTCAACATTGCTTTTCTCCATGGGAATCCCTCCTCATTTCTCCCCTGTCACTGTTTTGTAGCAACGCTTATCCATTCTTTTCAGAAATCCACCTCATACTCAAAAAATCTTCTGGATTCGCTCTGTGCCTCAGATACCACCGTGGTATTTCCGGAGATCTTCATTGCCTTCAACGCGGCGTCAATCTTTACCGCATCCTTCTCCTTTATCCCGGAAGAATTGCTGAGCTTCAGGCTGAACTCCTGATGAAAGATCGGAGAATTTTCATCCATCCTCAGTGCAATCAGTGATTGAATACTGGGTTCACCGCGAAGATAAAAGAGCTTTGGTTCAATTGGGGCATGTCCCAAGCACTGCATCTCGGCCGCGACCTCAATATTGGAGTTATCCGATACAGAAAGGTTACGCTCCGCTTCGGCAGCACCAGCCCTTACATTTCCCTTTGCCTTCATATCATTTCTGGTTATCGACGCTTTTTTCTCTCTGTAGGTGACCCGGAAATGCTTTGCGCCTAAATCCTGGGCAATTTTTTGCAGCTCATTGACTCTTGCGATTTTCAGATAGCCAAAATAGTCGTCCAATGCAATATATTTGTTCCTGTCGCTTGGGTCGATGTAGTAGATTTCGCTGTCCGCGTCAGGGTATAACGATATGCCAAATGCATCGATCATATTTTTATAGATGTTCACAATGCGCAGTTCCCTCTGCTCCGAAACGAAGCCGGCCGAGCCCTTACACACTTCACTCTCCGCATGTTTCTTATCAATATCCGCAACGCGAATCAATTTTGAAAGCGTAAACTCAGCACTATCCAAATCCTCAAGGAAAATGGGCTGTAGTGCCTTCCTCTCCTTTTCCCGATTTCTGGCTTCTGCATTATCTCTCATGGCATTGGCAGCATTCTGAGCTGCATTCCCAATCGAATCCGCCATTGCAGACACATCCTGAAAGTCAAAAGAACCATCGCCGTTCTGGTCAACCGCCTTGATAATGGTATCTTTTGTCTTTCCCAAAAAGGCCTTTGCGTTCTTCCCCGCCCCCACGGCAACTTCACCAAGATTGATTTTCTTAACTTCCATCGTATTTCTTCCTTCCTGTAAATGCTTCATAATAGGAATTGTAAAAAATGCGGGAATTTTTTATTATCATATCACGTTCAGGAAAATGCCGCAAGGGTTTCAGAAAAGAATTCTTCCGACGCTCTCACCCCAAAGTGCCCGTGCTTTCCACCACAAATAATCGCCTGACAAATATTCAAGCGTCTGCGGTCAGTGGCCGCAGACGCTTTGTTTCACTTTAATGCCTGTATCCGCCGGGTCAGCGCTTCCGCGAAGCGCCCAATGTGTACCCCGTCGATGAGCCGGTGGTTGACATCCACGGAAATGCCCAGATACACCCGGTCATTTTCCAGAGTATACTTTCCCCAGCAGATTCTGGGAATGGAATCGTCTCCGGCGTTCGGTGCCAATAAATCCCGCTCGTTGGTCACGGCGGTAACGTCCATCCACGGCAGACAGGAGAAATAAACCAAGTCGTCCGCCTGCCCCGCCGCATCGATGAAAGAATCCTGCTTGCCGCTGACCTCTCTTGCCCTCTCGCAGAACTCGACCATTGAGCCTTCGCAGGGCATGGTCACGATGTGAAACAGCTCACTTCCCTTTTTGAGATCGGTAAAGCTGGGCTTCTGCTCCCCCAGCTCCACGACGTTTTCTCCCCGGATCCGGCAGGCGAAGGCCGGGACGTCCTGCAATGCCTTGCAGCAAAGATAGATCAGCCCATAGTAAAAGGAAATCTTCCGCTCTTTGCAGTAATTCCGAAGCTCCGTCACGTCCTGACGGAATGTGACGGCGTAAAACGGATTGGAGATCCCGCTGAAAAAGTCGAAAATCTCCCGTCTCGGCCAGGCCGCCTTGTCAATGATACGATCCATAAGCCCTCCTTCCGCCCGCTTCGGGGGCGCACATGAAAATTTGACACATTTTTCCGCAAAAGCGGTCTATCCATTCCTGCCGTGTTATGGTATAATCATAGCATACATCCCGGCGGCACGGCAAGCCGTCCGGAACCACAAAAGAAACGAGGACTGCCATTATGGAAAAGCGTCTTTATAAATCCAATCAGAACAAAATGATCGACGGCGTCTGCGGCGGTATCGCCGAATACTTCGGCGTCGACCCCACGGTTGTGCGCCTGCTTTGGGTGCTGTTCAGCCTGATGGGCGGCAGCGGTATCCTGGCGTACATCATTGCCGCCGTCATCATTCCCCGCAACCCGGTCTGCTGACGGGGCAGGGTTGTCCCTGTATGGCGGACACCGCCATTATACCCGATTTGCGGTGCAATCGCAACCGCATAAATCATAGCCGCCGACCGGAGGCTTCCCTTAAAATCGGCGTGACCGCACAGGTCACGCCGATATTCTTTACCATCCGGTCAAATGCAGAAGAAGCCCCGGCCGTTGCAGCACAGCAGCTGGGCAAAATAGCACAGACACAGGCCGGCGCAGGGGCTGCCGCCCATGGCAAATCCCCGGAAGTTCCCCGCCTGCCGGCGGTAAGCCGCGCCGCCGCATTCGATGGCGTCCAGGGCGCTTAAATATTCCGGGTTGTCAGGCTCCATGCTCACCGCCCGGCGGATATGCTCCAGCGCCGTCACCTGATTGCCCAGGGCGTCGTTTGCCAGCGCGCTGAGATAATACCACCGGGCATTGCGCTCCCGAGAGCTGTTCAGGACATTCAGCGCCTCCTGATACCGGCCGAACTGGATGTAGCGCATGGCCGCCTGCTGGTACTGATCCCCGGTCGCCTCGCCGTAAGACTGACGGCTGTAACCGCCGCCGAAGGGATTGCCATAGCCGCCGAAGGGGTCGCCGTAACCGTAGCCGCCGTATCCGCTGCCCGCCCCCGGCTGCTGCGCCTTGTCCGGATCCTTGATCTGCTCATAGGCCGCATTGATCTCCCGCATTTTCTGCGCGGCGGCTGCGTCCCCCGGATTCCGGTCCGGGTGGTATTTCTTTGCCAGCGCCCGATACGCCCGCTTAATCTCCTCGTCGGAGGCGTCGGGGCTGACCCCCAGAACCTTATACGGATCATCCATCGTTGGCTGCCTCCTCTTTCCGCTTTCCCCGGCAGTTCACCCACACGCCGCTGTACAGGATGTTGTCCAGCAGCGCCTTGTCCTGCACCAGGGGCAGCTTTTCATAGTTTTCCGCGCATCTGCCCATGGCAAGCACCAGATATTCCTCCCAGCGCTTTTCGTCCTTTTCCATGCCCATGGCGAGATACGGATTGTATTTTCCTTTTCGTTTGTCCTTGTCGTAATCCGCCGCCGCGTCCAGCAGATAGATGAACCTGCCCAGGCTGAAGCCCATCTGCCCCAGGTCTTTTACCCACATGTCCTCCCGGTAAACCAGCAGCTGCGCCATCAGCTCGCCAAAGCAGGAGGCCGGTTCGTCAGGGTTGGGGCAGTTTTCCTTTTCCAGCCGGGATAATCCGCAAATGCAGCTTCTGATCGCTCCGAGCTGCCTCGGCCAGCGATTTTCCAACTCCGGAAGGAACGGTTCCAGCTTGTCCGCCAGGAACTTGGCGGAGCGCTTTCCGTCGTCCTGCCAGTCATCCAAGCAGTTGTAATAGCCCAGCGCCACGTTCATGTCCGCGGCGTAGCGGATGCATTCGTTGTCCACCCAGGGGCGGGGCTTCACCGAGTGCAGGCGGCAGGCCTTTTTCCCGCTTTCCTCCTCCGGCTCGTACAGGCTCATCAGCAGCAGCGCGAGAAACGCCATATCATAGCTCAGGCAGATTCTCCCAATGCCCGTGCTCCTTTGCCGGATCTCCCGGCAGATGCCGCAGTACACCGCGCCGTAGCGTTTCTGCTCCTGGGCGGTCAGCTCTTTCCAGCTGGCAGTCACATATCCAAACATACCGCATTTCTCCTTTTTGCCACATTCTACAAAGGAACTGTGAACTGCGGTTAAACAACCCGGAAATTTGGAAAAAACTCCCAATCACTTATCCATCAGATACCGGTTCAGCGCGCCCCCGTAGAACAGGATGCTCATGCAGCAGTACAGCCACAGCATGGTGATGGCGATGGCATACACCGAGCCGTAGATCGTGGAATACCTGGAGAAATTCTCCACGTAAATGGAGTAAATGTCCGAAAACACCAGCCACCCCAAGCTGGACAGCACGCCGCCGGGAAGGCTTTCCATAAAATGGTTGCGCTTGTTGGGCAGCGCCATGAACATCAGGGTAAAGACCAGGCTCTGCAAAAACAGCAGCAGGAAAAACCGCAGGTCGATGAGATCGGTGAAAAAGATCACCACCGGGTTATCCACCTGCCGCATGAGATTGATGATGGAGCTGCCGAACACGTGCAGCACCAGGGTCAGCAGCAGGATCAGAAGGAACACGAAGGTATACACCACGCTGATGGAGCGGGTATAAATATATCCCCGGTTTTCCGACACGCTATAGACCGCATTCAATCCGGTAAGCAGCCCGTAGATGCCCCGGCTGGCAGACCACAGCGCCGTCACGGCGGAAACGCCCACCAACGCGCCGGAGGAATTGCGGTAGGTGCTGTAGATCAGCTCCTCGGCGTCCCCCACCATGGTGCTGGGAAGGATGTCGCTCAGCATCTCCACCAGACCCCGTACCTCCATCCCCGTATAGCGCAGCACGCTGAGGATCAGCACCAGCGCCGGAAAAAAGGCCAGCACAATAAAGTATGCGGCATAGGCGGCGTGGAGGGGAATATGCATTTGCCTGACGGTCTTGGCAGCGTCCATAATTTTGCCGATCAGGCCGCCCTTGGGAAATTCCTTCATCGTCTCCCCCACTTTAGACAAGTCGACCCGCAGCCCGAAGGGCTGCGGGCAAATCCGTATTTTCCCTTATTCTGCGGAGATCAGGTAATAATATACCGGCTGTCCGCCGCTGAGCAGATTTACGTCCGCATTGGGGCAGATGTCCGCGAAGATGTCCGCCGCCTTCTGTGCGTGCTTTTCCTTCACGTCCTGCCCGTAGTAGATCGTGATATACTCCTTGCCGTCGTCCCGGACCTTTTCCGCCAGCGCCTTGATAAGAACCTTGATATCCTGGCTGGTGCCGAAGAGCTGACTGCCGCACAGCGCCAGATAGTCGCCCTCGTGGATGTCATGGCCGTCAAAGTCGGAATTCCGGGCGGCATAGGTGATCTGCATGGTTTCCACGGTGTCCAGCGCCTCGGTCAGAGCCGTGGTATTTTCCTCCACGCTTCCCTCGGGGGCAAAGCTCAGCATGGCGGTGATGCCCTGGGGAACGGTCTTGGAGGGGATGACCACCACATTCTTGGGAGTCAGGGCGTCTACCTGCTGGGCGGCCATGATGATGTTCTTGTTGTTGGGCAGGACAAAGACGGTCTCGGCGGGGACCTTGTTCACCGCCTCCAGAATGTCCTGGGTGCTGGGGTTCATGGTCTGGCCGCCGGAAATGATCTGATCAACGCCCAGGTTCCGGAACACATCCGCAAGACCCGCACCGGCGCAGACGGAGACAACGCCCAGAGGCTTCTCCGGCTTGGCGATCTTCGGAGCGGCCTCCTGCTCGGAGAGCACCTTTTCCGTGTGCTGTAAGCGCATGTTCTCGATCTTCACGGTGATGAAGGAGCCGTAGTTCAGCGCTTCGGTCAGCGCCTTGCCGGGATCGTTGGTATGGACGTGTACCTTGATGATCTCGTCGTCGTCCACCAACACAAGGCTGTCTCCCAGCTTGGACAGGAACGCCCGCAGATTTTCGGGATCGCGGTCATTCTCCCGGGAAATAATGAACTCGGTGCAGTAGGTGAAGGTGATGTCCTCGGTACTGAAGTCGGAGAAATCCGCGCTCTGCTTGGTCTGCGTCACCGCGCCATCCTCGGGCAGCACCACGTCCTCGCCCTGGAGAGCGCTGAGCATGGCCTCCAGCGCCACGACCCAGCCCTTGCCGCCGGCATCCACAACGCCGGCCTTTTTCAGCACGGGGTTCTGGTTGACGGTATCGGCCAGCGCCTTCACGGCCTCCTCAATGGCCGCTTCATGGACAAATTCGATGAAGTTGTTCTCCCGGGCGGCGTCGGCGGCCTTGGCCGCGGACAGGCGGGCGACGGTGAGAATGGTGCCCTCGGCGGGCTTCATGACGGCCTTGTAGGCGGCGTCAACGCCCTCCTGCAGCGCCTGCGCCCACAGGACGCCGTCGCACACCTCGCTGCCCTTCAGACGCTTGGAAATGCCCCGGAACAGCAGCGACAGGATAACGCCGGAATTGCCCCGGGCGCCCCGCAGCATGGCGGACGCCGCCACCTTGGACGCCTTTTCCAGATCGGGATCCTCGGTCTTGCGCAGGTCGGAGGCCGCGGCGTTGATGGTCATGGACATATTGGTTCCGGTGTCTCCGTCCGGCACGGGGAACACGTTCAGCTCGTTGAGAGCCTGCTTGTTGATCTCGATGGCGGCAGCCGCGCTGATGATCATTCGGCGCAGATCGGCTCCGTTGATGGTTTCTCTCAATTTATTTCCCTCCGAACTTTAACCGATCACCATGGAATCGATATAAACATTGACGGCACGAACCTCGGTGCCGGTGCAGCTGGTCACCACATAGCGAACCTCGGAAATAATGGAAGCGCCCACGGCGTTCAGGTTCACGTTGTTGTCCACGATGATATGCAGGTCAATGGAAATGGTATCGTCCTCGTTGAACTGGACATGCACGCCCTTGCCCACGGATTCCCGGCGGAGCAGATGATACACGCCGTCGGTCAGGCTCCGGGCAGCCATGCCCTTGACGCCGAAGCAGTTGATGGCGGCGGTGCCGACGATGTCCGTGTAGACGCTGGTGCTGACGTTGACGCTTCCGTTTTCATTTTCGTGACGGATCATAGATGCAACCTCCAATTTTAACGTTTTATGCAAAGGGGGCGCCTCAGACCATGCTGTCTTCCCAGCAGTCGGGGGCGGTCAGACCCATCATTTTGACGATGGTGGGTGCCACGTTGGCAAGGCCGTAGTGGCCGTCCTTGATGACCCAGGTATGATCCGGGTCGTAGATGATGAAGGGGACGGGGTTCAGGGAGTGAGCCGTGCGGATGCTGGTCTTGCCCTTCTTGGTCTCGGTCATCTGGTCGGCGTTGCCGTGGTCGGCGGTGATGAGGACGATATAGCCGTACTTGTCGGCGGCCTCCACAATGGCCGCCACGCTCTTGTCCACGCACTCCATGGCATAGACCACCGCGTCAAACACGCCGGTGTGACCCACCATGTCGCCGTTGGGGTAGTTGCAGCGCAGGAACTGGAACTTCTTAGACGCCATGTTCTCCACCATCTTCTCGGTGATCTCCTTGGACTTCATGGCAGGCGCCTTTTCAAAGGGGATCACGTCGGAGGGAACTTCCTCGTAGACTTCCAGCTTCTCGTCCACCTTGCCGGAGCGGTTGCCGTTCCAGAAATAGGTCACGTGGCCGTACTTCTGGGTCTCGGACACGGCGTATTCGTGGATCCCGGCGGCGCACAGCACCTCGGTCAGGGTGTGCTTGATGACGGGGGGCTGCACCAGATAATGCTGGGGGATCTTCAGGTCGCCGTCGTACTGGAGCATGCCGGCAAACTTCACGCCGGTGTAATCGCCCCGGTCAAACTTATCAAAATCCTTGCGGTCAAAGGCCAGAGAGATCTCCTGCGCCCGGTCGCCCCGGAAGTTGAAGAGGATGACGCTGTCGCCGTTGGCGATCTTCGCCACAGGCTCGCCGCCGCGTTCCACCACAAAAGCGGGCAGATCCTGATCGATGCAGCCGGTCTCGGCGCGGTAGGTCTCGATGGCCGCCCTGGCGGAGGGGAATCTTCTGCCGATTGCCTGAACGTGGGTGCGCCAGCCCCGCTCCACCATCGGCCAGTTGGCCTCATAGCGGTCCATGGTGATCTGCATACGGCCGCCGCCGGAGGCGATGGCGTAATCGCAGCTCTCGGTGTTCAGCTCGGCAAGCACCTTTTCCAGCATATCCACATACTCCAGCGCGGAAGTGGCGGGCACGTCACGGCCGTCCAGAAGGATATGGCAGTAGGCTCTCTTCACGCCCTCGGCGTGGGCTTCCCGCAGCATGGCGATCAGGTGATGGATGTTGGAGTGAACGTTGCCGTCGGACAATAGGCCCAGGAAATGCAGCGCCTTGCCGGAAACGGCGTTGGCGATCAGGTCTTTCCAGGTCTTGGAGGCATAGAGCGTACCGTTTTCGATGGACTCGTTCACGAGCTTCGCGCCCTGGGAGTAGATCTGACCGCAGCCCAGGGCGTTGTGGCCGACCTCGGAGTTGCCCATATCATCGTCCGTGGGCAGACCGACGGCGGTGCCGTGGGCTTTCAGATAAGTATGGGGGCAGGTGGCAAGCAGATGATCCAGCGTAGGCGTCCTGGCAGCCGCGACTGCGTCGCCGCTGCCGCCGTCACCCTTGCCGACGCCGTCCATGATAACAAGAACAATGGGTTTTTCCATAATAAATCCCTCCAGAAAAGAGCTATTCATACAAGTTTGCATTCTATTGGATTCTATTATTTTACATCATTTTTGCCGAACTTACAACCACTTTTTTAATTTTTCCGTAACGCCCAAAAAAGCTTCCGGAAAAATCAAAAAATGAGTGATTTTCCCGGAACTTGTTAAATATGTTTGAACGAACCGTCCTTGTGCCTGCGCGGAGCTCTGCGCAACCCGGCAGGAGGCTTCAGCCACAATTGTGCGGAGGCATATCCGGGAGGCTCCCGGCATAATGTGGATTACGTCCCGTGCGCAACACCGCAGCACTGCGAAAGGAAACTACGGCCGTGCATATATAGGGGGAATGGGATATGACGGATAAGGAACTGAGAAAACTGAGCCGGGGAGACCTGATGCAGATCCTCCTTGACCAGAGCAGGGAAATTGAGCGCCTGCACAAGCGCCTGTCGGAGGCCGAGGGGGCGTTGCGGGACAGAACCTTCAAAATCGATCGGGCGGGTTCTATCGCGGAGGCATCCTTGCAGCTAAACGGCGTATTTGAAGCGGCACAGGCGGCCTGCAGGCAGTATACGGAGAATATCGGCTCGTTGAGTCGGCGGCAGGAGCTGGTCTGCGCCAAGCGGGACCGGGAAAGCCGGGAGGCGGCCGCCAGGCTGATGGCGGAGGCCCAGCGGCAGAAAGCGGAGATGGAGCGCACAGCGAAACTGCAGTGTGACCAGATGCTGGAAAAGGCAAAAACGGACGCCCAGAAGTATTGGGACAGCGTATCCGCCAAATTGCAGGCCTTTGCGGCGGAGCACGCGGAGCTTTCGGCGCTGCCCTCCATGATGGCGCCGAAAAAGTGAAGGCGGGTGACCTATGCGCAAAATGAAGACGTTGGAACGGCCGACCCGGGAGCAGCTTGCCGCCGAAGTAAAGCGCCTGCGATGCCGTTCGAGATATCATAGCGTGCTGCGCAGTACGGTCTGCACGCTGATCGTCGTTGCGTCGGCGGCGGTTCTGGTCGCGACCGTCTGGATGCCGGTGCTGCAAATTTACGGCTCGTCCATGACGCCGACGCTGAACGAGGGCGACATCGTGGTGTCCGTCAAGGGCAGCCGATTCCGGCAAGGCGAGCTGGCAGCCTTTTATGTCGGGAACAAGGTCCTGGTGAAGCGGTGTATCGCCCTGCCGGGGCAAATCGTGGATATGGACGCGGAGGGCAGCATCTATGTGGACGGCAAGCTGCTGGAGGAACCGTATCTGACGGAAAGGTCCTTCGGCGACGCCAATATCCGTTTTCCCTATCAGGTTCCGGAGAACCGGTACTTCTGCGTGGGCGACCACCGTTCTACATCGGTGGACTCCCGGCATTCGGAGATCGGATGTATCTCCGAAGAACAGCTTGTGGGAAAAATCGTATTCCGTGTCTGGCCGTTGTCGGACTTCGGCGCACTGAGATAGGAGGTGACGGATGGGAAACAGCAGCCTGCCGGACGGCGAACGATACGCAAAAAAGCGCAGATTCCGAAAGCGCTGGCAGAAGGCGGTCACGGTGCTTGGCGCCGTTGTGGTGTTCTGTACCACCTATGCGCTGATTCTGCCGGCGATCACGATGGAAAAGTCCTGCCCCCTGCCGGAGCACGTCCATGACGATTCCTGCTACGCGCAGACGGAGGGTCACACCCACGGGGCGGATTGCTACGTACAGGAGCGCGGCGAGCCGATCTGCGAAGCACATGAACACACCCCGGACTGCCGGGCGGAAGCGACCGTCCGTATCTGCGGCCTGGAAGAAGCCGCCGGGCATCGGCACACGGAGGACTGCCTGGATGAAAACGGCGAGGTCGTCTGCGGCCTGGAGGAAACCGACGGCCACGAGCACGGCGGCGACTGCTACCAGGTGATCCGGGAGCTGGCCTGCGGCGTGGAAAGCGATCATGTCCACACCGAGGAGTGCTTCGCGTGGAATACCGTCCTCGTCTGCGAATCGGAGGAAACGGACGGTTCGCAGCAGGAGCCGACCCTTATCTGCGGGGAAGAAGAGATCCTTCTTCACCGGCATACGGACGACTGCCTGGACGCTGAGGGAAATCTCGCCTGCGGGAAGACCCAGGTGCCGGAGCACCGGCATGGGGCGGCCTGCTTTGAAGAAGTAGAGATCCCGGCGGATACGCAGGCGCTTGCCTGCACGGTACCGGAGGGCGACGGCGCCCATACGCATGGCGAGGGGTGCTATGACGAAGCCGGTGAATTGGTCTGCCAGGCCAAGGAAAACCCCGGCCATCGGCACGGCCGGCGCTGCTACGGAACCTGGGAGCTGACATGCGGCATGGAGGAGCACACCCACAGCGACGAGTGCCGGCCGGGAGAGACGGAGCCGGCAGAGGAAATCGCCTACACCTGCGGGAAGGAGGCGCATACCCACGGTGAGGAATGCCGGGATGAAGACGGCAGCCTGATCTGCGAAAAAGAAGCGCACGCCCACAGTGAGGCCTGCGCCCAGGAGCTGCCCCGCCATTCCTGCGGAGCGGAAGAGCATACCCACGACGGCAGCTGCTACGATGCGGAGGGCGCACTCGTCTGCACGCTGCCGGAGCATACCCACGACGCGCTGTGCCTGGTCGAGCCGACGGAGGAGCAGCTTGCGCAGATCGAGCAGGGCTTCCGCAGGGAGGTGGATGCCCTGGAAGCGGCGGAAGAGCTGGACGAAGATGCGGCCGAGGCGCTGCTGAAACGGCTGGAGGAGGCGTACCGCATCGGGCGGCTTTCGGACGAGGCGTACCCGGAGCTGTATTCCCGTATGCGGGGCATTTTGGGGCTGGATATCGACTGCGAGAGCATTGCGGAGCCTTGCGTGGGCGAGAACTGGATCCTCCTGCGGGACAGCGGCTGGTTCCAGGAATACAGCGGCGCCGGATATGCCGCGAGCTACAGTGAGGAATCTCCCATGCTGTATTCCGCACAGGCAGAGGGGGACGGGGGAAAACCGTCTTCCCAGCAGATCGACAGGTCCGGCGGCGAGAACGGGAATGAGGAAGACGGCGTTTCGGTCAGCAAGACCATCGCCGGGACGGAGACCGAAAACGTCTTTGACATCACCCTGACCGTGCAGACGCCCCAGGTCATCGACGAGGTCATCCAGGAGCCGGACATGGCCGTGGTCATCGTCATGGATATCTCCAACACCATGAACTCGAACTTTGGCGGTACCACACGCTATGCAGCGGCCATGGAAGCGGCGGACGGATTTCTGGATAACTTTGCCGCAAACAACTCCATGGGCATCAGCAAGGTGGGCTATGTGGCGTTCAATACGGATGCCCACCAGATATTCGGATTGCAGCCATGTACCAATCAGGATCAGGCCAATGTCCTGAAAAATACCATGCGCGCCGAGACGGGCAACATTATCAATAATTACGGAGATGGGCACAACCGCTTCACGAACATTGAAGCCGGTCTGAAGCTGGCTTCGGATATGCTCGGCGGGGCGTCCAACAAGAATAAATACATTATTTTCCTTTCCGACGGCTTCCCGACGACCTACGTCAGCAGCGGCTACAGCGGATATGATCCCTATGACACCACAGGGGCGCACTTCTATGACCATGTGCTGAATAAGCCGACTTCTTACGGCACCAGCTATTCGGATACGGCGGCAATTCGGGCGAGAAATATGGCTGCGTCGATCAGGGGAAGCGGCACCACCATCTTCTCCGTCGGCGTGGACGTAGGCGGCCAGACCATTCAGCAGTACATTGCCCAGAGCGAAAATTCCAAGGGCTTCTCTGTGGTAGACCGTACCGGCACAAGCTACGAGATCGGGGACGCCGGCAGCACCGAAGCCTACAAGAACTGGCTGCGAGACAGCATCGGCTCCGGGTATTATTACGACAGCACCAATACCGAAGGCTTGAAGCGTGCTTACAGCCAGATTTTTGAGACCATCAAGAAGACCATCGAGACCGCCAGCGACGCGGACTGGGTGGCAAAGGATCCCATCCCCGCAACCGCCCCTGACGAGATCGCGTTCATCGGGATGTATGACAAGGGCGGCGGTCTGCGGCAGTCCCTGTCCGGCAGCCATACGGACAGCGGCGAAAACGCCGCTTCCTGCGGCGCGGACAGCACCATCACATGGGATCTGAAAAGCTCCGGCTACACATCGCAGACCAGCGGAAATACCACAACTTACACGTACACCCTCCGATACCGCGTGCGGCTGAAAAACGAAGATACGGCGTTTGCGGAGAATCATGTTTATGATACCAACGGCAAGACCACCCTCCAATACCGGGTGGTGAAGAGGGAGAACGGTTCGACCTCGATTTCCGAGCCGAAGACCATCAGCTTCCCCATTCCTTCCGTACACGGCTTCCTTGCGGAGCTGACCTTCCAGAAGATGGATAACCGGGGGAATGCCTTGTCGGGCGCAGAGTTCACCCTGAGCCATGATGCAAAGTGCAGCATGTGCAACGGCAACGGCGCTCAGGTGCCGCTAAAGGACTTCAAGGCCGCTTCGGATGAAGACGGCAGCGTGTCCTTCGCCAATATTCCATCCGGGCATCGCTACACGCTGAAGGAAACCAAGATCCCGCCGGGATATTCCACGGACGGAAGAACCTACACGGTGACGGTCGCCTATGATGTGCTGACTGTGGAAATCAAGGATTCCGCCGGAACGCCGCTGGACGGCGCAGCGTGGGACGGCACGATCGTGAACAACGGCTACTATGCGCTTCCGGCTACCGGCGGCGTTGGGAAAACGCCGTATATCGCAGGCGGACTTGTGCTGATTGTCGGCGCGGCTTTCCTGCCGTGGTACAGCCGCAGGCGCAGAGGGGAGGAACGTCCACCCTGCTGACACGAAAAAGCACTTTTTCAATCATCTTTTTTCGGGAAAGGAAATCAGAGCTATGAGACACTTGAAAAAACTGGCCAGCCTCCTGGTGGCGCTGGCCATGGTTGCAGCTATGAGCGTAACGGCTTTTGCCGCCGGTACCAACACGATTACCGTTAAAAATGCGGTTGCGGGTCAGCAGTATAAACTGTATAGGATCCTGGATTTGTCCGTCAGTGAAGACCAGACTGCCTACAGCTACACCGTCAATGGTGCCTGGGCAGACTTTTTCAAAGACCCGGATGGAAAAGGGCTGACCTATGTCAATATTGACGCGCAGGGCTATGTGACCTGGAAAACGGGCGCGGATGTCGCCGCATTTGCAAAGGACGCGGAAGCGTTTGCAAAGAATCTGACGGCTTTGGACACCATTGCTGCATCCGGCAGTGGCGACATCACGTTCAGCAATCTTGAGGCAGGCTACTATCTGATAACTTCCACCCTTGGCACCAAGGCTGCCGTTGGCACCACGCCCGGCAACCCGGATCCCGTAATTCAGGAAAAGAACGAAGTTCCCACCAACGTGAAGACCGTGGAAGAGGATTCCACCGGCACCTACGGTTCCACCAACGATGCCGACATCGGGCAGACCGTGAACTTCAAGTCCGCCATTACCGCCCAGCCCGGTGCCAAGAACTATGTGTTCGAGGATACCATGTCCGCCGGTCTGACCTATAAGGGCGATGCTAAGGTCTATACCGATGAAGCCATGACCAAGGAGCTGAACGCTTCCGACTATGCCGTGAACAACGATCCCGGCGACGGCAAGACCTTCACGATCACATTTACGCAGAGCTATCTGGATACGATTACCGTCGAAACCAAGCTGTATGTCAGGTATTCCGCCGCGCTGAATGAGAACGCCAAGGTCGGACTGCCCGGCAACGAAAACAAGAGTACGCTGAAGTACGGCGACAGCACCAATACGAAGTCTACCCCCGACAGCGAAACCATCACCTACACCTGGCGCTTTGATGTTCTGAAGTACGGCAATAACAACGAGAACAATACGCTGGAGGGCGCCCAGTTCGTCCTGCTGAGCAAGGATAAGAGCAATGCCGCTGCCGTTGCGGACGGTAAGCTCACCGGTTGGGCGACCGTTCCGACGGCTGGCGAAGACGGCACGACCGTCTGGCCTGCCAATACCCTTCTGACCACAGATGCCAATGGCAAGATCGAGATTGCCGGTCTGGACGCGGATACCTATTATCTGCGCGAAGTCAAGGCTCCGGACGGCTACAACAGGCTTGCCGACGATGTTGAAGTGAAGATTGTCAGAACCACAAGCGAAGACGGCAAAACCCTCACACTGGCTCCTGTCACTGCTAAGGTCAATAACAATTCCGGCACCGAACTGCCCTCCACCGGCGGCACGGGCACGACCATCTTCCATGTGCTCGGATCCATTCTGGTCATTGGCGCAGGTGTTCTGCTTGTCACCAGGAAGCGCATGAATGGCAGAGCATAACCGCTCCGATCTTCCCAAAAGCCGTATGCCGGGGAGGCGCTCCCTCCCCGGCGCGCAGCGGCAAGGAGAGCCCCGCATGAAGTCGAAGAAAAGCAATTTCATAACGATATTCCTGTTCCTGATGCTTCTGGCGGGTCTGTCCTTGCTGCTGTATCCCGGTATCAGCGACTATTGGAACGCCTTCCATTCCAGCCGGGCGATCAGCGAGTATACCGGGAGCGTAGCGGAGATGGATGACGCGCAATATGACGAAATGTGGTCGGCGGCGCGGGCATATAACCGATCCCTTCCGGCGCGCAGCACAGGCTTTACGCTGTCCGACGGGCAGAAACAGGAATACGAGCGTCTGCTGAACGTTTCCGGCCTCGGCATCATGGGCTATGTGGAGATTCCGGAGATCAGCGTCAGTCTTCCCGTCTACCACGGAACGGAGGAATCCGTCCTTCAGATCGCCGTGGGGCATCTGGAGTGGAGCAGTCTCCCGGTGGGGGGTGAGAGCAGCCACTGTGTGCTGTCCGGCCATCGCGCCCTGCCCTCTGCCAGGCTGTTTACAGACCTGGATAAGCTGCGGGAGGGGGATATCTTCCTGCTCCGGGTGCTGGACGAGGTGCTGACCTATGAGGTGGATCGGATCCTCATTGTGGAGCCCCAGGACACGGCGTCATTGCGGATTGTAGAGGGCAAGGACCTCTGCACGCTGGTGACCTGCACGCCCTACGGCGTCAATACCCACCGCCTTCTGGTGCGGGGACACCGGATTGAAAATATCGCGCAGTCCAAGGTGGTCCGCATTACGGCGGACGCGCTGCAAATCGAGCCGCTGATCGTAGCCCCGATTGTGGCAATACCGATTCTGCTGCTTCTGATTCTTCTTTTGCTTCCCAAGAAACCGGTCAGACACGGAGGTGATTCCGATGAAACTTTATAAGCGGATAGCGGCGCTCTTTCTGAGCATGGCTGCCGTTTTTCTGCTGATTCCGGCCGCCGCATCTGCGGCTGGGGCAATCGACCTGAGCCGGGATGTCAGACTGACGATCTCCTATCAGGACGAAGACGTACCGCTTGCCGGCGCGGAATTTTCCGTTTATCTGGTTGCCGACGCAGGCGAGAACGGCGAGCTGACCACGACCCCGGCCTTCCGCCAGTTCAACGTGGATATCCGGGGCAGAAACGACGCGGCGTGGAAGGCCCTTGCCCGAACCCTGGAGGGGTATGTCCTGCGGGATCAGATCGAGCCTACGGACAGCGGCGCGACGGGACAAAGCGGATTCCTGCATTTCCCCACAGGAGATACGAAGCTGACGCCGGGGCTGTATCTGGTGCTGGGACAGCGGCACAGGCAGAATGGCTTCCGCTATGACGCCGCGCCCTTCATGGTGATGCTGCCGGCGCAAAGCGAACATACATGGAGCTATGAAGTGATCGCAAGCCCCAAGCACGAAAAGCGGGAGATCCCGGATACCCCCGCCGTCATCACCCGGAAGGTCCTGAAGGTGTGGGACGACGACGGCCACGAAAACAGCCGACCCAGGGAGATCACCGTCCAGCTTCTCCGGGACGGTGAGGTCTACGATACGGTGACGCTGAACGCAGACGATAACTGGCGCTATACATGGACGGAGTTGGACGACGACTACCGCTGGACGGTGGCGGAAAGGGAGCTCAGCGGCTACACCGTGCGGATCGACCGGGAGGGCATCACGTTTGTTGTGACGAATACCTACGTTCCGACCAGCCCACCGGATACGCCGACACAGCCGACGAAACCGTCAACGCCGGGTAAACCGTCGCTGCCGCAAACCGGTCAGCTCTGGTGGCCGGTACCGGTTCTTATGTGCGTCGGGCCGGCCTTTGTCGCGGCCGGTCTGCTGCGCCGGAGGAGAAAAAGGGATGGAACATAATGGCGGAAAACCGCTGATCCGGACAGGGCTGCTGCTGATTGCAGCAGCCCTTCTTCTGACGGGATACAATCTGTGGGAATCAGAGCGGGCAGCGGCCGAAAACAAGGTGATCGTTGCGCGGCTGGAGGAAGTCCTTTCGGAACCGACGCACCCGGAGACTGCCCCGATCCCGGAACCTGCCGCCCCGGAGGAAGCGGTACCGGATCATATTCTGAATCCCGATATGGAAATGCCCACGGAAACGGTCAACGGCTACGAATATATCGGCGTGCTGGAAATTCCGGAACTGGAGCTGAAGCTGCCGGTTATGAGCACATGGAGCTACCCGAAGCTGAGGGTTGCGCCCTGCCGGTACGAAGGCTCCGTTTACAGCGGAAGCCTGATCGTTGCGGCGCACAACTACAGCTCCCATTTCGGCCGGCTCCGGCAGCTTCATGCCGGGAGCGAGGTCACGTTCACGGATGCGGACGGAAACCTCTTCTCCTACGAGGTGATCTCCCTGGAGACCCTGATGCCGACGGCGGTCGAGGAAATGGAAAGCGGCGACTGGGACTTAACGCTGTTCACCTGCACGGTCGGCGGCCGGACGCGGGTGGCGGTACGCTGCGCCTTGAGCTGACCATGCCACCTTTTTGTATCATAAGGATCTCCCGTTCTCCCGGACGACCCGCGCAAACCAGCGGGCGCTGTCCTTCGGGATCCTTTTTTGTGTCGGATAGTCGATATAGATGAGGCCGAAGCGCTCGGCGTAGCCGCTGTGCCACTCAAAATTATCGGTCAGCGACCAGTGGAAGAAGCCCCGGATGTCGGCGCGTTCACTGCCTTTGCGAAGCGCAAGCAGATAACGGTGCAGAAAATCGATCCGGTCGGCGTCGTGCACCTGCCCGTCGAGATAGATCCGGTCATTGCAGCTCAGGCCGCATTCCGTTACATAAAGCGGAAGCCGATAGCGCCCGTAGAGGAAGGCGTAGCCATACTCCATGATCTCCGGCGTGATGGGCCACTTGAGGGCGGTGCAGGGAAAGCCCTTTGGCCGCGGCAGATAGACCGGCCGCCCGTTTGCATCGGCTGCGATCTCACTGCCGTTGTAAGAATTGATGCCGATGAAGTCGGGGACGGCGTGCATGATGTCCCAATCCTCCTGTGAGATCTTCCGCATAAGAGACGAAAGTGCCCCCGGCTCCGGCTCGACGCGGCCGAAGCACACGGCGTCGAGCGTGATGGGATGGGTGAACATCCAATCGGCATCCGTCAGACGGAAGGTTTCCTCCCGCGCCGCTTCCTCGCCGGAAGGGCTGTGGGGATAGCAGAGCTTCCCGGTGGAGGCAATGCCGATCTGCGCACCGGGCGCGGCGCTTCGGATCGCACGGAAGGCAAGCCCATGGGCAAGCATCAGGCTTTTCCAGCACTGCACGAGCTGCGGCAGAGGACAGCGCCTGCCCGGCGCGTGGACGCCGTCGCAATAGCCGAGCTTGAGAACGATCTGCGGCTCGTTGAGCGTGATGAAACGGGAAACACGGCCGCCAAAATGCCGCGCCATCCTGCCCGCAAAGCGGGCAAAGGCCTCTGCCGTCTCCCGGCGCAGCCAGCCGCCCCCAGCTTCCAGCGCCTGGGGCAGCTCCCAGTGATAGAGCGTCATCCACGGTGTAACGCCATGCCGCAGACAGCAGTCCACCACCCGGTCATAGTAGCGAAGACCCGCTTCGTTCCAGCGGCCGTCGCCCTTGGGGTCGATGCGCGCCCAGCTCGTGGAAAAGCGGTATGCGCGAAGGCCGAGTGATGCCAGCAGGGCGATATCCTCTTCAAAGCGGTGATAGCCGTCGCAGGCAACGGAACCGTCTTCTCCGTTTGCGACGGCACCCGGCTTCCGGCAGAATACGTCCCAGACGCTTTCCCCGCCGCCGTCCGCGGCGGGGTATCCTTCCGTCTGGTAGGCGCTGGAGGCAGCGCCCCAGACAAAATCCTTGCCAAATGCCATATCAGTTCCCCATGACGACGCGCACCGAAACGACGCTGCCCGGTGCGGCGGGAGCAATGAGATTCCCGCCCTGCGGCTTTCCGTCCACGTACAGCGCTCCTACGCCGTGTTCCGCGCCGTCCGGGTTTTCGATGGAGATGTGGTACTGTGCGCCCCGGAAGCGCCGTGTCAGTGTGATGGTTTTCCATTCCGGCGGGATGCAGGGATCGATCCGCAGACCGTCCAGCTCCGGCTGTACGCCGAGGATCGCCTGAGAGATGGACACGAACGTCCAGGCGGCCGTGCCGGTAAGCCAGCTGTTTTTGGCCTCGCCGAAGGTCGGCGCGTCCTTACCCGCGACCATCTGGCTGTAGACATAAGGCTCTGTGCGGTGGATCTCGCTGACCGATTCCAGATAGGCCGGGCAGATCTTCCGGTAGGTTTCAAAGGCGCGGGCGCCGTGTCCCAGGACGGTCTCTCCGCAGGTGATCCAGGGGTTGTTGTGGCAGAAAATACCGGCGTTTTCCTTATATCCCGGGGGATAAGAGCTGATTTCGCCAAGATTGAGATAGTATTTCGTGTAGGCAGGCTGCAAAAGAACAATGCCGAATTTGCTGTCGAGGCGTTCTTGTACGCTCCTGAGCGCTTTGGCAGCCTCACCGTTTTCCTTACCGATACCGGCCATGACGCACATACCCTGGGGCTCGATGAAGATCTGCCCTTCTGCACATTCCTTGCTTCCCACCGGTGCGCCGAAGGCGTCGTAGGCTCTGCGGAACCAGGCACCGTCCCAGCCCGCGTCCAGCACGGCCTGTTCCATTTTTGCCACCGCCTCTGCGGCATCCGCCGCTTCCCCGGCCAGATCAAGGTGACGGCAGATGTCGGCATACGCCCTGCCGTATTTGACAAACATACCCGCGATGAACACGGACTCCGCCACAGGCCCCTCGCTGGGGCCTGTGATCTGGAAGCTTTCCCCCGGGTGGGCGGAGAAGCAGTTGAGATTCAGACAGTCGTTCCAGTCGGCGCGGCCGATGAGCGGCAGGCCGTGGGGACCCAGGTGGGTGCAGGTGAACCGGAAGCTGCGGCGCAGATGCTCCATAAGGGGCGCGGAATTGTCCGGGTCGCAGTCGAAGGTCACATTTTCGTCCAGGATCGTCCAGTCGCCGGTCTCCCGCAGATAAGCGTCCACCCCCGCGATCAGCCACAGCGGATCGTCGTTGAAGCCGCTGCCCACCGCGAGATTCCCTTTCTTCGTAAGGGGCTGGTACTGGTGATAGGCGCTGCCGTCCGGGAACTGGGTGGCGGCAATGTCCAGAATCCGCTCTCTTGCGCGCTGGGGGATAATGTGGACAAAGCCCAGCAGATCCTGGCACGAATCCCGGAAGCCCATGCCTCGCCCCATGCCGCTTTCAAAATAGCTGGCAGACCGGCTCATATTGAACGTGACCATACACTGATACTGGTTCCAGATATTGACCATCCGGTCAACCTTTTCGTCACCGGTGACGACGTGATAATTGGCAAGCAGACCGTCCCAGTAGGCGCGCAGGGCGTTCATCGCATCGTCAAACTGCCCCGGCGTGTGATAACGGGCGATCATTTCCCGGGCGCGCGCCTTGTTGATCACCCCCGGAGCGGAAAATTTTTCGGCTTCCGGATTTTCGATATAGCCGAGTCCCAGCACCAGCGTCTGCTCCTCGCCGGGAAGCAGCGTCACGTGGAACTGCATCGCGCCCACCGGCGCCCAGCCGTGGGCGACGGAGTCGGTGCAGCGCCCGGCGGCAACGGCCTGCGGCAGAGCCGGAGAGCCGTAAAGGCCGACGAATGCGTCCCGGGCGGTATCAAAGCCGTCATAGGGGCGGTTTGCCCAGAGGACGGCGTAGTGGTTCCGCCGCTCCCGGTATTCCGTTTTGTGGTAGATCGCGTCCGGCTCGATCTCCACCTCGCCGATGGAGAAGTTCCGCTGGAAATTGGAGCCGTCGTCCATTGCGTCCCATAGGCAGAACTCAACATACGGGAAAACGTCCAACGTTTTTTCTGCGTCTGCTTCGTTTTTCAGCGTCAGCCGGATGAGCAGGCAGTTATCGCCCTGGGGAACCAGAAGCGTCTGAACGGCCGAAACGCCGTTTTTTTGCCCCTCGATCACGCTGTAGCCAAGGCCGTGGCGGCAGGTGTAGCCGTCCAGCTCCGTCTTGGTGGGCTGCCAGCCGGGGTTCCAGACCGTGCCGCCGTCTTTGATATAGAAACGGAAGCCCTCCTGATCGGTCGGGCAGTTGTTGTAGCGGTAGCGGGTGAGGCGGCGCAGCCGTGCGTCCCGGTAGAAGCAGTAGCCGCCCGCCGTGTTGGACAAAAGGGCGAAGAAATCCTCGCTGCCGAGATAGTTGATCCACGGAAGGGGCGTGCGGGCATCGGTGATCACGTATTCCCGCTGCTGGTCGTCAAAATGGCCGAAATACATATTGAAAACTCCTCCTTCGCCGGCGGCACACGGCACGTCGACAATATTCGCAATCGTTTAAGTATCCAAATATGGCAAAATCACGTTTCTACAATAACGGATTTTTGCGCAAAATGCAATACTAATTTTGATAATTTTTTCATAAGCCCGGATTTTTTTGCTTTTTTGACGGAACAGAGAAAAAACGCAGAGAAGTTTCGAATTGTTAAGCTGTCAAAACAACTAAATTTACGTAGCAAAACTGGGCAAAAGAAACAAACTTTATGAGATGCGCCAAAAACGCAAAAATACCTCTTGCATTTTTGGGCAAAATACGCTATTTTGAAATTACGAAAACGATTAAGAAATTTCGAGGCAGAAACGGAGGCGCAGCTGAATGGTTTCCATGAAGGACATTGCGAAGGCCTGCGGCGTCTCGGTCGCAACGGTCAGCAAGGCGCTCTCCGGGCAGCCGGATATCGGAGAACAGACCCGTGAGCAGATCTGCAAAACAGCCGACAGCCTCGGGTATATGACCAATTCCGCCGCACGGGCGCTCAAGACGAACCGGACATACAATATTGGCGTCCTGTTTGTGGACGAGCGGCGCAGCGGCCTTGCCCACGAGTATTTTTCTTCGGTGCTGGAAAGCCTGAAGGTCGAGGCTGAGGCCGGCGGCTATGACATCACGTTCATCAACCGCAACGTCGGCAGGAAGGCCACGACGTATTTACAGCACTGCCAGTACCGGGGCGTCGACGGGGTCGTGATCGCCTGCGTTGATTTTGACGACCCGCAGGTGCTGGAGCTGGTCAATTCCAGGCTCCCGGTGGTGACCATCGACCATGTGTTCAATAACCGCGCCGCCGTGGTTTCCGACAACGTGCGGGGCACGGAAGAGCTGGTACGCTGCGTCTACGCCAAAGGCCACCGACGCATCGCGTTTATCCACGGCGAGCGGACCGCCGTCACCGAAAATCGTCTGACGGGCTTCTACCGCGCCTGCGACGCGCTGGAGCTGGAGATCCCGGATGATTATATCCGCGAGGGCGTGTACCATGACCCCGACCGCTGCGCGGAGCTGACGCAGGAGCTGCTGCGCCTGCCGGAGCCGCCGACCTGCATCCTGATGCCGGACGATTTTTCCAGCATCGGCGGGGAAAACGCCATCCGACGCATGGGACTGAGGATCCCCGAGGATGTGAGCGCAGTCGGCTACGACGGCATTCAAATCGCAAGCGTCATGAGTCCGGCGCTTACCACCTACCGGCAGGACACCCAGGCGCTGGGAAGGACGGCTGCGGCAAAGCTCATCGAACTGATCGAGAAGCCCCGCACGGCACTGGTCGACCGGATCCTGATCCCGGGGCATCTCGTGGAGGGCGCGTCCGTCCGCAGAATCGAGACGCTTTGAATTTGGTGTTATCTGCAATGAGGCAGAGCACATAGATGGCAACCGCCAAAAATCAACAGGAGGAATTCACATGAAAAAGTATCTTGCGCTGTTTCTCGCAGTCCTGATGCTCGCGGCTGTGTTTGCAGGCTGCGCGGGCAAGGGGACTTCCACCGGCACATCCGCCAAAGAAGGCAAGGTCTTCAACATCTACGCATGGAACGAGGAGTTCAAGGGCTTCTTTGAGAAATACTACACCGTTCCCGAAGGCGTGACGGTCAACTGGATCATCACCCCCAGCGCGGACGGCGCGTATCAGGACAAGCTTGACGAGGCGCTTCTGAATCAGCAGAGCGCTTCCGCCGACGACAAGGTCGACCTGTTCCTGGCCGAAGCCGACTACATCCAGAAGTACACCGAGTCTGCCGTTACGCAGGACGTCGCCGCCCTGGGCGTGACCGATTTCTCCAACACCTACGCCTACACCGTGCAGGCCGCCTCCGACGCTTCCGGCGTCGTCAAGGGCGTCTCCTTCCAGTGCTGCCCGGCAGCTCTGATCTACCGCCGCTCCATCGCCAAGGACGTTCTGGGCACCGATGACCCCACCGAGGTGCAGGAAAAGCTGAACAGCTGGGAGAAGTTCGACGCCGTCGCGGCTGACGCCAAGGCCAAGGGCTACCTGATGACCGCCTCCGAGGCCGCTACCTACCGCGTGTTCTCCAACAACGTCTCCGAGCCCTGGGTCGATGCGGACAACAAGCTCCAGATCGACCCCGCCATCCAGACCTGGATGACCCAGGCCAAGGATTTCTCCGACAAGGGCTATACCCAGGACTGCGACATCTGGTCCGACGAGTGCACCGCCCAGATGTTCGGCGACGGCAAGGCCATGTGCTACTTTGGACCTGCCTGGTACTTCAACTTCTCCATGGGCAATGCACAGGACGCGGAGAAGGGCTGCTTCGGCGACTGGGCGATCTGCGAAGGCCCTCAGGCGCACTTCTGGGGCGGCACCTGGCTGCTGGCGCCTGCCGGCACCGATAACCCCACCATGGTTGCCGACATCATGAACACCTTCATCAACGACGAAGAGGTCTGCACGAACCTGGTCAAGAACGAGGCCCAGTTCTCCAACAACCAGAAGGTCAACGAGACCGTTGCGAAGGATCCGTCCTATGGCAGCGACTTCCTGGGCGGACAGAACGACATCGCCCTGTTCTGCGACCTGGCCAAGAACATCAAGTTCGAGAATCACACCATCTATGACCAGCTGCTCAACGAGGGCCTGCAGGCCAACTGGAGAGAGTACTGCAAGGGCACCGTCACCGAGGACGAGGCCATGAGCAACTTCTACAAGTACGTCAACGAAAAGTATCCCACCATCGTTACCCCGTAACTCCACATGAAAATCCGGGGCAGAGCGGCCGCTCTGCCCCGGAGGACGATTCAGCTGCGGTTTCGGGCAGGCCGGGAAAGCCTGCCGGAAACTGCGTCCGAACAGGGAAGGAGAGGTTTTATGCAGACGACAAAAGTACCCAGGGTAAGGGCGAAACGTTCGAAGATCAGCTATGCGAAGTGGGGCTATATTTTTATCGCGCCGTTCTTTCTGATCTATGCGCTGTTTCACTTCACGCCCCAGCTGCTGACGATCTACAACAGCTTTTTTGAAAACTACCGGGAGGGTCTGGCGCAGGTGGGGCCGAACTTTGTGGGCCTGAAGAACTATATCACGCTCTTTACACCCGACAAGAACGGAACCATCGACATCCTGAAATATGCGGGCAATACGATCGTGCTCTGGGTCGGCGGCGCGATCCCGCAGGTCGTGATCTCCCTGATGCTCGCCTGCTTCTTCACCAGCTACCGCCTGAAGATCAAGGGTCAGCAGTTTTTCAAGACCGTCATCTATATGCCGAACCTCATCATGGCCTCGGCGTTCGCAATGCTGTTTTACATGTTGTTTTCCAACGTCGGCCCGGTCAACCAGATCCTGACCCAGCTTGGCTGGATCGACATGCCCATCGACTTTTTCAACATCCGCTTTACCGTGCGCGGGCTTATCTGCCTGATGAACTTCCTCATGTGGTTCGGCAACACGACGATTCTGCTGATGGCGGGCATCATGGGCATCGATCAGTGCCTGTTTGAGGCGGCGAATATGGACGGCGCAAGCTCTTTGCAGGTCTTTTTCAAGGTGACGCTGCCGCTTCTCATGCCGATTCTGGTTTACACGGTCATCACCGCGCTCATCGGCGGCCTTCAGATGTTCGATGTGCCCCAGGTTCTGACCAACGGACTCGGTACGCCGAACCGGAGCTCTACGACGCTGGTCATGTATCTCAACAACTACCTCAAGACCAGCAAGAATTACGGCATGTCCGGTGCGATCTCCGTTGTGATCTTCATCATCACGGGTCTTCTGAGCATGGTGGTGTTCAGGTCGCTGACGAGCCGGGACGAAGAGTAAGGGGGCGCTTGCAATGAAGAAAAATTCCGCAGACAGCCGCAAGGCTCGCGCCATGCTGACCATCAGCCGGGCACTGGTTTACGTGCTCCTGGTCTTTTTATCGGTTCTTTGCCTGTTTTCGTTTTACATGCTGATCGTCAACGCCTCGCGTACCAACGCGGATCTGCAGGGCGGCTTCAAGGCGCTGCCCCAGGGGCACTTTCTCGAAAACCTGGTCAATGCCTGGAGCGACAGCTCCATCAATATCCCCCGGGGCATGCTCAACAGCTTCATCGTGGCGGCTGCGACGGCAGTGCTGTCTACGTATTTTTCCGCGCTGACCGCCTACGGCCTGCACGCCTATCACTTCAGGCTGAAGCGCGCCGCGTTTTTGTTCATCATGGCCGTCATGGTCATCCCCAAGCAGGTTTCCGCTACCGGCTTTGTACAGCTGTGCTACAAGCTGAAGCTGACCAACAGCTATCTTCCGCTGATCCTTCCGGGGATCGCGGCGCCGGTGGTGTTCTTCTACATGATCCAGTACATGAAAAGCGTGCTGCCGATGGAGATCGTGGAGGCCGCCCGCGTGGACGGTTCCGGGGAATTTTTCACCTTTAACCGCATCGTTCTGCCCATGCTGAAGCCTGCCATTTCTGTGCAGATGATCTTCACGTTCGTTGAGTCGTGGAACAACTATTTCCTGCCGGCGCTGCTGCTGGATAAGGCGGAAATGAAGACGGTTCCCATCATGATCGCGCAGCTGCGTGCGGCGGACTATTCCAAGTTTGACCTTGGCAAGGTGTATATGTTCATTCTGCTTGCCATTTTGCCGGTGCTGCTGGTATACATCTTCCTGTCCCGCTACATCGTCAAGGGCGTGACCGCCGGCTCCGTCAAGGGATAAAGGGGCGCCGGACGGGTACTGTAATTCCAATCATGAAATAACTGCCGCAGATCGGAACCGCTCCGATCTGCGGCAAAATATTAGGGTGTATCCGAAAACCGGCGAAATGACCGGCAGCGAGGGATTTTTGTCCTGAGCAAGCCATTTTCCCCAGGAATCCTTGCTGTAGCGGCGCAGGGCAAAAAGAGCTTCCGTCCGGGCGTTTTGACAGTTTTTGGACGCACCCTACGCACATTTCGGAATATCGCCCGGGCAGAAGGGCGCTTTCCCTCCATTCGCGTTATCTGTCCGCATCCGTTATTGCGTCCTTTGCACAACATGCCATTTTCCGTCCTCCCAAGGCGCTGGGGTGCAAATGATCGCCGGAATCACAGTATGGGGCTAAAATGCCCGGATCCGTCGCGTCCGCAGTTGCTTCCGCAAAATCAATCACCCTATCGAAGCAGTCTGCGCTGCGGATCATCCCATTCAGCCGCAGCCGTTCCTGTTCCTGCTCCGGGTTGTAGTCCAGGGAGCCGTTGCGGGGCGTCAGCGTTGCCGCGTATACCGTCAGATTCCTTTCGTGAGCTTTGACCGCCAGGGATTTCAGTCCGGCAAATACGGCGTCGGCCCCTGCGGTTTCGACGTCTTCCGGCTTTCGGATCCAGCCAATGTCGTTGGTGCCCAGGGCAAAAATCACCGCAGTGACGCCTTCCACCCCGAGTACATCCCGTTCAAAGCGCTCCATGGCAGCAGGGCCAAACACCTGAAGTGCAGCCTCCGGCGCCCCGAGCAGCAGCCTGTTTCCCCCGATTCCCGCGTTCAGCACAATGGCCGGATGCCCATTGTCATTCAGCATCCGTTCCAGCGGTACCGTCCACGTGCTCTGCTGGGTGATGGAGTCGCCAAAGCAGACAATCACCTCAGGCGCTTCATCGGTCAGAACCTCCGCCCCGGAAATTGCGGGAATACCGGGAAGATTTCCCCAATAGCTGTCCGGAAAACCGCGCCTGCTGATATCCATCTGCGGCGCATAAACAAAATTCCCGTCCTTGCTGCACTGCACATGGGCGGCAATGCAGTTTCCCGATGTAACGTCCCCCCGGAAGGCCGCAAAGACGGACAGATACTGCCCGGCCTCAATATGCAGGGGAATTTCGTCGGAGTAACATTCCTCACCGATTTCAAGCACCAGCTGTTCTTTCCCGCAAAAGCGCACCATCTGCCGCTCACCGCCGTCCACGCAGACGGCGGCCTGAATAATTTGAAGCGTTGTACAGCCTTCCTTATTGGAAAACCGCAGTCGGACGCGCTCCCCGGATACCGCCGCCGGCACCGTCAGCCACATGGTGCGGTTGCGGTATTTCGGTGTGACCGTCCTGATGTTGGTATGGGACTGATTCCATACCGTGATCCAGTGGGAAACGGGTTTTCTCTTCATCGTATCGCTTTAACCTTCCCAGGTTCCTTCGTTGATTTTACGGATCGTGTCCAAAGGAATCTTGATATCCCTGTGGTACGTCAGCAGACCGTTTTCCTCATTTTCCACATCGGTCAGCTGGGTATAGCAGTACCCCTGAATCAGAGGAGAATCCAGGATTGCCCGGGTCAGCTCCGCGTATTTCCTCGTGTATGCGCCAAGGTCATTTTCCTCGCAGTACCCCCAGGAGCGTGCCAGGTCGGATTCCGGCGCGTATTTCACGCCGCCAAATTCCGTGACCAGGATGGGCTGTCCCCGGTAACCGTACCCGTCGGCAAACAGGCTCCTGCCGCCGGGCGTCATGGTCAGGACGGATTCCATGCTCTCAAAGTGCTTCCTCAGCTTTTCCCCGGAGGGGGAATAATCGTGGATCGTCAAAAGATCGCCGCAGGTATGCTCCCAGCCGTCATTATCCATCACAACGCGGGTATCGTCAACGGATTTTGTCATGTACATCAGGGCGTTGCAGTGCGCCTGCTGCTGCCTGTCAACCTTGATTTCCGGAACGCCCCAGGATTCATTCAACGGCGTCCATGCCACGATGCAGGGATGGTTGTAGTCCCGCTCCACCGCTTCCATCCACTCGGAATAGATCCGGTGGGCGTATTCCCTGGAATACACATACGCGGCGCCGATCTCCCCCCAGACCAGCAGGCCGAGACGGTCGGCGTGGTAAAGATACCGGGGGTCTTCCACCTTCTGGTGCTTGCGCACACCGTTGAAGCCCATGGCCTTGGTCAGCCGGATATCCTTGATGAAATCCTCATCGCTGGGCGCTGTCAGAAGAGACTGCTCCCAATAGCCCTGATCCAGAACCAGCTTCTGGTAGTACTCGCGGTTATTCAGCAGAAACCGGCCGTTTTCGATGCTGACCTTGCGCATACCGAAATAGGTATCCACGCGGTCCGTGGTTCCGTTTTCCCCATAGACCGTGATTTTCGCGTCAAACAGGCGGGGATTTTCCGGCGTCCACGCCAGATCCTCCTGGAAATTCCACGCCTGCAATCCGGTCTGATCCAGCCCAATGGTCACGCTGCCCTTGCAGCTTTGGGGCGCGACCGTGAGATTCGCCGCAGCCGTGCCCTGGAAGGAAATGTCAAACGCAATCTTCTTTGCGATCTCACTCAGCTGATATTCAAATCGGACCGCCCGCCGGTCAAATTCGGGGGTGATATGGCAGCCGACCAGATAAAGGGGCTCCACCGCCTCAAGCCAGACCGTCTGCCAGATTCCGGTCGTCCGGGAGTAGAAGATGCTTCTGGAATTTAATTCCCAGAACTGCTTGCCCCGGGGCATCTCCAGATCCCGGTAATCGTCTTCCGCCTTCACTTCAATGACGTTATCGCCCGTCTGATCGACCGCATCCGTAATGTCCGCCGCAAAGCCGGTCTGCCCGCCGGTGTGGCTGCGGATGTATTGACCGTTTACCCACACGTCACACCGATAATCCACCGCGCCGAAATGCAGAAGAATGTTCTTTCCCCCCATTTCGCCGGGGAGGGTGAACGTCCTGCGGTACCATACCGTTTTGTGGAAGCCCTTATCCTCGATCCCGGACAGTGCGGTCTCGCAGGCGTAGGGGACAATGATCTTTCGGTCAAGCGTCTTCTCACCGATGGAGAAATCCCATTCGCCGTTCAGGCAAAGCCAGTTATCCCGTCTGAAATTCGGGCGGGGGTATTCGCTTCTCGGTACTCTCGTCATAAGAGCCTCCTCCATTTTCTTCAGGAACCGCCGGCCGGAACGGCGCGATCGTCCCGCTGGTTATGATACAGTTTCTTGCGTGGAATCCCACATATCCGTACAGGATCGGCCTTCTGTCCCGATATTCCAGGATCACTTTGCCGTTCATCCGCAGAGAGATCATATTTCCTGCGGCAATGATCTGCAAGCTGACATGGCTGCCGCCGTCGTAGGGGATTTCCCCCAGCAGCGTTTCGTCATAGCGGTGCTTCCACAGCCGGAGCCGGTCTTCGGAAACGCAGACTCTGTAGCCTACAAAGAAGTTGGTGCCAAGCCGTTTGTCGCCGCCCTCTCCCCCGTCGGCCAGATGCTCCGCCCGGAAAATCACACCCGCCTGCCAGCCCTCGCCGCAGTCCGCGACGGTCAAATCCGCGGAAATATTCCCGTTGCTCCATTTTTCCCTGCCGCAGACTTTGTCATAGGGGCCGATATTCCGAACGGAAACAGCATCACATCCGCTGCCATAATAGGGAGCAATGGCGACCGTTTCGGCGTTCATTTGCAGCGTGTGGCTATCGGCAGTCAGATCGCACCGGTAAAATGCCAGATCGCTTTCCCGATCCACGCAGTCGGGCGGCAGGACATTGCCGTCCACCCGGATTGCTTCCCCGCAGGCTTTGCATTCCAGCGCAAGGAGCTGGTAGGTTCCCCGGGTCGTGACGTCAAAGCAGATTTCACGGCTGCCCGGCGCGAGGCAGGGCACCGGATAGTGCAGCGTCTCTTTGTCTGCGGAATGGGCAGCGGCAGACCCGATGGCGAATTGGCCGTCCGCATAATAGGAAGCCCCGCAGCCGCCAAGGGATACATTGGCCTTCAGCCGCAGCAGATTGTCCATATAGACCGACAATCCGCCGCCGTATTCCACGCGGATGCAGTGGAGCGCTTCGTGATCATAATCTTTCAGCAGCTTCTCACGGACGACCAAGCCCAGCCTGTTCTTGACGGAAATCGTGTTTTCCGCCCTGTCAAGCTCCAGCCGGATATCGTCCGCCCCGGTAAAAGAAATGCCGTATCGGGCGATCCCCTCACCGGCAGCCATATGAAATTCCGCCGCGCCTGCCTCCGGAAGGGTCACGTCTTCGGCAAATGCGCGATGTACGGATTGCGGCGCAGGCCGCAGACGCCGCCATTGCGGCAGTGCAGGCACCGGCCTGGGCGTGGCGGTCGGGCCGAGAATGTACGCCCGCTCCTGGGTAAATACCACAGGGTCGATGTTCAGATCCCGGGTCTTATCCGGATTCAGGTTGTGATACACGATATAATGGGTGTGCAGATCGGGCCCCAGCACCGTGCAGCTATGCCCCAGGCCGACCACATTCCCTTCCGTGCGGACAATCACGGGATTGTACGGGTCGTCCCGGTAAGGCCCCAGCGGGCTGTCCGCAACCGCCGCGTTGATCCGGTATCCCTTGGACAGGAAATGGTTGCCGGTGTAGGTCAGGTGGTATTTCCCGTCCTTTTTGACAACAAAGGGTCCCTCCGTCCAGCCGTGCAGGTAAGCGCCGATCAGGACCTCCTCCCCAAATTCCGTCGGGGAATCCATTTTGCAGCCCACAATCCCCCGGTCGTCCGCCCGGTAGGCATACCACCGGCCGTCGTCGTCGATAAAGACGGAGAAGTCGATGGTGCGGCCGATGTTTCCGGTGATTTTCCGGAACGGGCCGGTGGGGCTGTCGCTTTTCAGCACGTAGTGGCCGAAGCCGTGGGGGGACGTGTACATATAAAACGCGCCGTTCCACCGCACGACCTCCGGCGCAAAGGGAACCAGGCCGGGAAACTCCTCCTCCGGCACCGTCGCCCCTTCCGGCTTCCAGTTTACCAGATCGTCGGAGCTCCAGCACCGGACGTCCGGGTTCGTTGCGTAAAGATAGTATTTTCCGTTATACCGCAGGACAAAAGGGTCCGCAAAATCGCCGTGCCTTTTGATGGGGTTGCAGTAGGTATTCATAGGCTCACCCCTTGATTCCGCTCATCACAAAGGAATCCGTAAAGTATTTCTGGCAGGTAATGAACAGAATCAGAACCGGCAGGAGGGCAATCAGCGACGCGCACATCACCAGCGGGATATCCGTCTGCTGCTCATAATGGGAGCTGAGCATGGCAATGGCCACCTGAATCGTCTGTCGGCTCTCGCTGTGGGTAAAGATCATGGGGCCAAAATAGTCGTTCCAGGTCGCCATGAACAGCATGATCGCGTTGGAGATGATGGCGGGCTTGCACAGGGGTAAGAATATCCTCCGGTACGCGCCGAAGTAGCTGCACCCGTCGATCTTGGCGGCATCCAGATAACCGGAGGGCAGCCCGATCATGAACTGCCGCAGGAAGAATATGTTGTTGATATTGCACAGGGACGCCGGAACGATCATGGGAAGCAGAGTGTCGATCCACTTGATCCTGGAATACATGACAAACTGAGGCACCAGCAGCACCACGCCGGGCACCATCATGGTCGCCAGGAGCATCAGGAAGATAACATTCTTCCCGGGAAAATCCAGCTTTGCGAAGGCAAAGGCCGCCATGCTGGTGGTCAGCGTGCTGAGCGCCAGCACGGTCAGGCTGATGATCGCGCTGTTTTTGATGCCGGTAACCAGGTTCGCCGCACGCCAGACATCCACATAGTTCTTCCAGTCAACGGGCTTGGGAATCCACTGGGGCGGAATGGTATACACGAGGTTGGCTTCCTTCAGGGACGTTACCAGCATCCAGGCAAAGGGCAGGATCATGGTGCAGGCGCCTGCCAGAAGAATCAGAAATGTAATGACCCGACCGGGGGAAGTTTTCCTGTTCATATCATTCACCTCCGTAAACCCATTTCCTGGACAACGCAAACTGCATCACCGTCAGCAGCATGATCATCAGGCCGAAAATACCGGCAACCGCGCAGGCATACCCCATCTGGCTGCTCTCAAAGGCTTTCTGCCAGATATAAAAGACGATCGTCCCAACGCCGTACCCGCGTCCGCCGTCCGGCGCAAACAGCTGCACCTCCACAAAGGTCTGAAGGGAACCGATCATGCCCATAACCACAATATAGAACGTCGTCGGCGTCAGCATGGGCAGGGTGATGGTGCGGAACTGATGCCAGGAGGAAGCCCCGTCAATGGACGCCGCCTCATAGAATTCCTTCGGCACATTCTTCAGCGCCGCTATGTAATAGATGGAAATAATGCCGATCATTTTCCAGGAGATCATGATCACGATCATTCGCCTTGTCCACTTGGGATCCCCCAGCCAGTCCGGCCCCGCCGCGCCGAACAGTGCGAGAAACTGATTGATCAGACCATACTGAGAATTAAACAGCCATTTCCAGATCAGCACCAGCGCCACAACAGAAGAAATAAAGGGCAGATAATACACCACCCGGAATGCCTTTTCCCCGAGGATCTTCTTGTGGCAGCAATAGGCAAATCCCAGCGCGAATGCGGTATAAATCGGGATCGGGATGAGCATGTACAGGGTGTTTTTCAGCGCCGTCCAGAATTTGACGTCGGCGAACATTTTATCAAAATTCCGAAGTCCGACAACCGTGCGCTTGACGGACAGAATATTCCAGTTTGTGAAGCCGGCATAGACGCAGATCGCCAGCGGGATCAGGAAAAACACGAAGAAATAAACAAGCGACGGCGTGACCATCAGCAGCCCCGCAATGCCTTCCTTCCGTTTCAGCTTACTTCTCTTTTTCATAAGGAGCCCTCCCTTCGGAGACAATCGGGCAATTGCCGGCAGACGTCATGTCTGCCGGCAATCGAAAAACAACGTATCAGCCAGCGTACTCGGCCTTCTGTGCGATGCTCTCGTCCAGCAGCGCCTGCACGGTATCATTGATGGACTTGCAGTATTCCTCAGCGGTCATTTCCCCGTTGTAAACGGCGGCGGTATTGGAATTGAACTCGGCGAACCATTCCTGATTGAAGGTTCTGGACTGGGTCGCCAGACGGGCGGTGTGCTCGAACATATCCCAGAACACTTCCTTGCTGTCGGGCTTCAGGCCGGAGGCGGTGTACTCGCCGTAGGCCATATCCTTCAGGGTGGGGACAGCCTGGCCGTTGGTGTAGGCGGTTCTCTGGGCATCCTCGTTGAAGGCGAGGAAGGCGCACAGGTTGGAGGCTTCCAGCGGATGCTCGGTGGTGGCGGAGACGGCCAGACCGGCGCTGCCGAACCAGATGGCGGTCTTGCCGGTGTTGGGGCTGACAGGCCAGGGCATAACGTCCCAGTCAAAATCGCAGTTCGCCCAGAAATCGCCCAGGCTCCAGGTGCCGGCGCCAACCATGGCCAGCTTACCCTGCTTGAAACGGTCATAGTCGCTCAGCGCGGTCTGCTCTGCGGGAGAGGGGCAGACGCCGTGAACCAGGTGCAGGTCTGCACACCACTGAAGGGCTTCGGTGAAGGCGGGATCCGTAATTTCCACCTTGCTCAGGGTTTCCGGATCCACCCACTCGGCGCCGTTGGACCATACGGCGGATTCCAGGGAGTAGGAGCCGGTGCCATAGACCTTTTCATCCCCCTCGCCGGAGGTCAGCTTCTTTGCGGCTTCCAGATAGTCGTTCCAGTCCCAGGGATCCTCGGCGGTGGGCGGGGTGACGCCGGCGGCGGCAAACAGATCCTTATTGTAGAAAATGGGGAAAGCGGAGACGTCCTTGGGCATGGCGTAAATGCTGCCGGAGCCCTGGTTCTCGCCGTCGAAGCGGTACAGATCCAGCAGGCATTCCCAGACATTGCCCTGCTCGAAGATCTCGTTGTTCTCATAGTACTCCGTCAAATCCAGCAGATTGCCGGTGGCCGCGTACTTCATCATCTTGTCGATATTGCAGTAGAAAACGTCGGGGCACTCGCCTGCGCCGATCATCGTCTGCAGCTTGGTGTCGAATTCGTTGTCGGCAACCACGATGTACTCCACTTCCACATTGGGGTAGGCTTCCTCGTACTGCTTGATCATCGCGGTAAAGGTGGCGACCTCGGCATCGGTGCCCCAGCCCATGAAGGTGATCTTCGTCTTCTCGGCGGGGGCTTCGCTGCCGCTCGTCGCAGGTGTGCTCGCTGCCGCAGGGGCATTGGTGGCGGTGGGTTCCGTATTGCCGGAGCAGCCGGTAAAAATGCCCAGCAGCATTACCAGAGCCAGCATCAGGGATAGCAAACGCTTTGTCATGTCATTTTCCTCCTGTAATAATCCTGTTAATTTGTCGATTCAAACATAAATCATGTTCTCTTCGCACTTCGATAATATCACGAACGGCAGTTTGTTGTCAATATTTCCATAATTTATTTATCAAAGTGCTTATTTTTGTAAATCTTAAACACAAATTTTGTTGGATTATTTTCTTTCAGAATATTTAGAACAAAAATCTTATTTTAGAACGTGACAAATCGCGCCTTTTCTGTTATGATATTTCAAAAGGATTCAGGAGGGATTTCAAATGGCGAATATTCTTGAATTAAATCTGGAGGACGAGGAGCGTCTGTGCGGTCTGGGCGCCGCGCTGTCCTCACCTGCCAGGATTCAGATTCTGAAGCTGCTGTACCACAACAGCTTCAACGTCGCCGAAATTGCCGATAAGCTCCAGATTCCGGCTTCCAGTGCAGCCTTGTACATCCGTTCCCTGGAAAACGCCGGACTGATCAACACAAAGCTTCAGCCGGGAAGCCGCGGCTCCATGAAGATATGCAGCCGGAAAAACGATCAGATCATCATCAAGCTGACCTCGGACGATCCCAATGTCAGTAAGGTATCCAGCATTTCCATGCCCATCGGATGCTTTACCGATTGCGAAGTTACCCCCAGCTGCGGACTTGCCTCCGAACTTTCCCAGATAGGATTCGGCGACCGACCCGAGTCCTTTTATCTTCCCGAGCGGGCAAAGGCGCAGATTCTCTGGTCGGCCGCCGGATATGTGGAATATAAGTTTCCCTATCAGCTGCCCCATTCGGCAGCCCTGAAGCGGCTGATCCTGACCGCCGAGCTATGCTCTGAGGCGCTCAACTATAAGGAAGACTGGATATCCGACATCACCTTCTGGATAAACGGCATCGACTGCGGGACATGGCGCTCCCCCGGCGATTTCGGAAGCCGTCTCGGCAGGCTCAACCCGGAGTGGTGGGGCAGCGGCAGCACCCAATACGGGAAGCTGGTCACTCTGGAAATTTCAAACGAGGGCTGCACGATCAATTCCGTCCCGGCATCCGATGTGACATTAAATAGCTTCACCTTCTCCTCCCAGCGGCCGATCTCCGTAAAGATCGGCAACAAGCCGGATGCCGAATTTGTTGGCGGATTTAATCTTTTCGGCGAAAAGTTCGGGGATTTTGAGCAGAACATTATCATGTCCTTTGTCTACTGAGCTTCAGGCAGCACCGCGCAATTCGGCAAGCGCTGTGAGCGAGAGATCTTTCGTTCAATCGAGGTATCGAAAACGGGGGAATCCTGTATGTACCCGCAAGGGGTATGCCGCATCCGTAAGCCGGCTTACGCCGGCAACGGCCGCGCTATATTTCCCGTCTTTCAAGCGGAAGAGGTGGGACGAAAAGACGGCTGAGACTCACAGACGCTTTTTGTGCGGCGCAGCCTTATGCGTCCAGCTTCATTTTACAGTCAGCCGTTCGCATGGTGATTCCAAAAAAGAGGCATACCCGGACAGGGTATGCCTCTTGGGCGTTCAGCCCTCGTATTTTCCTTTTGCCGGGGCGGGAAGGCGCCGGACAATTTTTCCTGCCAGCGCGTTTCCGATGAAGGCAAAGGCGGTTCCCACGATGACGGAGAAGATCACGTCGGTCGGGTAGTGGACGTACAGGTACAGCCGGGAGAAGGTGACCAGCACGGCGATGATCATGGCGGGAATGCCCATCCGCTTGTCGTTCAGCAGCAGCGCCACCGCCGCCTCAAAGGAGGCGATGGTGTGTCCCGACGGGAAGGAGTAGTCGTGCTGGGCGTCGATCAGCAGCTTGATGGTCACGCCGAAGTGTTCCATCTGGAAATCATACGGTCGCGGCCGCGCCACCAGGGGCTTCAGGATCACGTTGCAGATCAGCAAGCCCATTATCAGGGCTATGGACATGGCGATGCCGGTCTTTCTCGTCTTGGGGAACGCCAGCATAAGCACCGCCCAGGCGATCCAGAAGATGCCGCCCTCCCCGAACAGGGTCACAATGGGCATGACGGCATCCAGAAAGCCGCACTGCAAATGCGCCTGGATCCAGTCCAGAATGGGCAGGTCAAAGCTGACCGCCAGTTGGTTCAGCAGTGCCAGCATATTAGCCTCCTTCCGTCGCGTCGGTGCCGGACGGCGTCTCGAACAGGGCGTACAGCGTCATCGGCTCCAGTGTGGTGCCGCTGGGGATGGTAACATGGCCGTTTTCGTCCGGGTCGAAGACCATGGTGTAGGTGGTGCCGTTGTCGTACTTGTCGATGCGGTACCAGCCGATGAACACCTTGCCCTCGGGGGCGGAGACCAGCGGGGTGTCCAGTTCCGTGGCGTCGGTCTTGACGAAATCGCTGCTGAGAACCGTGTCGCCGTTCATGAAGGTCAGGCGCACCTTGCCCACCGGCGCGTTGACGTCCGCGTTGGTGGCGTCATAGACCAGCCACTTGCCGGTGTCCTGCTTCCGGAAGAACAGGGTCGAGTCGTACCCGAAGTCCTTGGTGGTGCCGTCGGTACGGGTGACGTTCAGGGTCAGCACCACACGGGCGGAGAACAGATCGTCGCTGTAGCGGGCGTAATCGGAGACCTCTTCCTTGGTGAAGCGGTAGCCGTTGTTGCCCTGCATCCACAGGTTGCCGCTCAGATTGGTGATGACGCTATAGGCCTCGGAGGAGGTATCAAAATACTTGGCAATGTCCGCCTTGGACGCCTTTTCGATCATGAACAGGCAGTAGGTCTTCGCCGCGTTCAGCGCCGCTTCCTTTTCGTCGTCGGAGATGGTGTTGGCCTGGGTCTGCTCGGTGAAGGTATGGGTCTCGGCGTCATAGCTGACCTCCATGGCCTTACCCGACTCGTCAAAAATCGTGACGGTGGGGGTGGCCATCAGGCCGGAAACCTCCTGGGTACAGATGCTCGTGCCCGTAACGCCGATGGGCAGCCGCTCCGCCGCCGCGGTGGTGGCGATCTGAATGATATGGCTGTCGTCCAGGGGCACACCGTTAACCTCGACGGTGTGGCCGTCCACATTCTTGATATAGAAGGTCTCGCTCCGGTCGAAGAACAGCTCAACGCCGCCCAGCTCCCAGTCGGGAATATCGGTGATAGAGGCCGTCTGGCCGGACAGGGTAAAGGATGCGATCTTCTCGTCCCCCAGGAAGACAAGATACTTCTTATCGCCGGAAAGACCCGCAGAGGTCTCCTTATAGGTCAGCGTGGAATTGCCCACCTTGTTTTCCATATAGGTGACGAACTGCTCCTTGCCCTCGTAGGGGGTGTCCTCCACCCCGGCGGCGTCATACAGCGCGCCCCAGTCGGGATGGGCAAACAGCTGGTCGAAGACCTCCTGACTTTTGGTGGTGGGCTGGGCGGCCTGATAGTCCGTCAGCCAGCCCCGGAGCCACTGAAGGCCAAGGAACGTAGCCACAAAGAACACCAGAATGAACATGAAATACAGGGTGTAGAAGATCACGCCCCCCAGCCGGGGTCCCTTGCGGCGCTTCTCCGGCATGGCCTGGGCTGTCTGCGGCCGCTTTCCATTGGGCTGTCGGGTCGTCGGCTGATTCTGTCGTACACCGGGCTGGCGGGCGGTCTGCTGCGGCCGGGCAGGATCGGTTCGCGGCGGATTTTCCCGCACCGGCTGGCGCGGGGGCTGCTCCCGGGAGGGGGCGCTGTTGCGCTGGGCGACCAGCCGGGAAACATCCACCGTGGTTCTTTTATTTTTAGAATCGAATTTTCCTTGATACATGGTTTCCCTCCCTCCCTTACGGCGCGACCATCCAGAAGGTCGGCATCTTTCTGGGGCGCTCCTGCAGCAGGGAATAGCTGTTGATCACCTGCACGGTACCGGCTTCGCCAAACAGGCCGTAGGTATCCCGGTAGACCATAATACTGGACGAGCCGCCGTCCATGTTGCAGGCGTTCACGACGCCGTACTCGATCATGATATCGATAACGTCCTTATAAGTGCCGCCTGCGGAGCCGGCCTGACGGCCGTCGATGCACACGAACACCACGGCGCCGTCCTTCCGCTGGCCGATGGCGGTACGGGGGTTCCAGCCGGAGTTGGAGTTGTAGGCCTCCTGATTGATCTCGCCGTTCATGATGAGGACGGGGCCGAAGCAGCAGCCGTCCCGGATGTTCAGCTCCTCCGCCTGGGCTTTTGTCAGGTTGTCCTGGGCGACCACAAGGATGTTGTCCTTGTTGAAGCCCGCGAAGCCCTTGATGCCGTTGGGGGGAGAGCCGGTCGTCCACTTACAGACGCCCTTGGAGTAGACCAGTCCCTCCGGCACGGAGCCGACGGAGGGGTCGGAGGTGCCGTTATCGTAGAATGCGCCCGCGTTGACGCCGGCGATGGCACCGTCGGTCTCGATCTGGTCGTCGATCCGGGTGCCGGGAATGGAGGTGGAGAAATTCTCCGTGGAGGTGGCGAGATAGACCTTGCTGGGGTCGCGGACGATCATGATATGGGCGTTGTAGGTATCGCCGGAGTAGGACTCAAAGCGGATGCCGTCGGGGTAATTCGCCCACTCGTCGGTATCGGCGGAGATCGCCGTGTCCTTGTTGATAACGATGTCAGACGCGTCGGAAAATTCATCCGTCAGGTTGGAGTCCTCCCGGGCGCGGATGGAATCCAGGGTCTCCGCGTCCATGAACAGGCCGGGGATCCACTTGGTTCCGCTGGGCTCCAGCAGCGTCATGGTCAGGATATCCCGGGCTGCGGTGGACGGACCGTTGAAGATCAGGTTCGCCGCCAGACACGCCGCCGCCAGAATCAGGATGATCAGCGTAAAGAACACCAGGAAAAACCGCCGGACGATCCGTCCGAACAGGCCGCTGCCCTTCTTCTTTTTCTTTTTGGATGGTTTGGAAGCCCCGCCCTGCTGAGAAGGAACGGGATCATAATCGGGCATTGTATTTCGTTTGCTCATTTTTTCTCAACCTCGGGTTCGTTTTGTCTCTGGGGCGCGAACACCCAGCGCTGCTGGATCATGTAGCTGATGACATAGATCACGACCATTACGATCACATAGATCAGCGTGTGCAGCACGCCGGTGGTGTTGATGCGGAAAAGCAGATACGCGCCCTCGGTCAGCAGGATCTGCAGCAGCATCTGAGGGATCGCCAGGCAGTAGTAGCGGAGCATGGCTCTGCCGGTGTCCGCGGTGCTTCTGAATACCAGCTTCTTATTGAGGAAGAAGTTCAGCAGGGACGAGATCACTCTCGCGCCCCCGCCCGCCGCGGCGGTGAGGGCGAAGCCCTCCAGCACCTTTTTCAGCATCGCGGTGAACAGGGTAAACAGCCCGGTGTCCACCACGGCGCAGACCAGGGAATTGACCGTATACCGGAAGAAATGCGCCAGGATCAGCCTGTAGATCCGCCAGGAATCCACAAAGGTGCGGAAATGGGAGCTTTTGTTTTCCTCAATGTACACGGTGCGGATCTTGTTTTCCTCGAAGAGAATGGCCTTTTCCTTGAAAGCCAGGAGCATGTTGGTCTCGTATTCAAACCGGTCTCCCGCCACCTCCACCAGCTCCGCCACCGCCTCCCGGGGCAGCGCCCGCAGGCCGGTCTGGGTGTCGGAAATGGTCATGCCCACAAAGGTCTTGAACACCATCGACGTGGTGTGGTTGCCGAACCGGCTGCGCTTCGGCACGTGATCCAGCGTAAAGTCCCGGCAGCCAAGAATGCAGTGTCCGGTCTCCAGCATTTTCTCGCAGCACGCCCGGGTATCCTCCGGGTGGTGTTGGTTGTCGCCGTCCACCGTCACGACGCCCACGCCCTCGGGGCAGTTGTCCAGAAACCACTGAAAAGCGGTCTTCAGAGCCGCGCCCTTCCCCCGGTTCACCTCGTGATGGATAAGATGAATCTCGGGATGCGCCGCGGCGGCGTCCGTGAAATAGTGCAAATTTTCCTGTTTGCTTCCGTCATTGACCAGAATGATGTCGGAAAAGCCGTACTCCAGCAGGCCGTCGATGACGGCGTTCAGCTTCTCGTCCGGATCCAGGGAAGGCAGGACGACAGAAATTTTCGACAGATCTTGCATCTTTTTGCCTTTCTGAAATGTGCGCCCGTATTTCAGGCGCGGATAGTCACACGAAACTCAGTATACTATAGCATATTTCTTTCCGTTTGCAAAGAGTTTTCGTAAAAACTTAATAGAAAAAGTCGATTTAGGCGCTTCCCTTGACACGTCTGTCCGGGTATGGTAGATTAGTAATACAGATAACAATAGAATATCCCGCAAAACACCCTGTATCCCAGCGTTCCGTCCGGGAAAAGCTTCCATTTCCCGGCAAAAGGAGGATATCCATGCTGCAAACGCTCACCACGCCCAGAGGCGAAACCCTTTCCGGCACGCCCTGGCAGGTCTATCCCAGACCCCAGATGCGCCGGGATTCTTACAGAAACCTGAACGGCGAATGGGAATTTGCCGTGTCCCGGGAAAAGCCGGAAACCTTTGACATGCACATTACCGTACCCTTCTGCCCGGAGTCCCGTCTTTCCGGCATCGGGCGGCATTTTGAGGAAGGCGCGCCATTGTGGTATCGCCGCCGCTTCGTCCTGCCTGACGGCTTCCGCCGGGAGCGGGTGCTGCTCCATGTCGGCGCCGCCGACCAAACGGCAGAGGTGTTCGTAAACGGGCAGTGCCTGTGCCGCCACGAGGGGGGCTACGCCTCCTTCTGCGTGGACGTCACCGAGGCGCTGGCGGAGGAAAACGAGCTGGTCATCCGCTGCACCGACGATCTTCGCGATCAGGCGTTCCCCTACGGCAAGCAGGTGACGAACCGGGGCGGCATGTGGTACACCCCCGTGTCCGGCATCTGGCAGACGGTGTGGCTGGAAAGCGTGCCGGGCACTTATATAGAGAAGCTGAACATCGAAAATCACGGCGCGTCCGTGACCATCTCCACGGTTCCGCCCCTGGAGGGAACGGTCAATATCGAGGCGCTGGGGCAGTTCCCGCTGGTAAACGGGCGTGTGACCGTCACCCCGGAAAATCCCCGTTTCTGGTGCCCGGACGACCCCTATCTTTACCGCTTCACCCTGGAAACGGCGCAGGATAAGGTGGAATCCTACTTTGCCATCCGGTCCCTGGAAATCAAAAAGATTGGCGAATATCCCCGCCTGTGTCTCAACGGCAAGCCCTATTTCTTCCACGGTCTTCTGGATCAGGGCTACTGGCCGGAGGGGCTGCTCACCGCCCCCGCCCCGGAAAGCTACGCCGACGATATCCTCGCCATGAAGCGCCTCGGCTTCAACACCCTGCGCAAGCACATCAAGATCGAGCCGGAGGAATTTTACTATCAGTGCGACCGGCTGGGCATGATCGTCTGGCAGGACATGGTCAACAACGGCAGCTACAGCTATTTCCGGGACACCGTGCTGCCCACCATCGGCATTCAGAAACGGAACGACCGGCACCTCCACCGGGACGAGCGAAGCCGCAACGCCTTCCGTCAGGGCGCGGCCGATGGGGTGAACCAGCTGAAAAACCACCCCTGCATTTGTTACTGGACGATCTTCAACGAGGGCTGGGGGCAGTTCGACAGCGACCGGGTCTGCCGGTGGTTCCGCACGCTGGACGCCACCCGCTTCATCGACGCCACCTCCGGCTGGTTCCGGGGCAAAAATACCGACGTGGACAGCCGCCACCAGTATTTCGGGAAGCTGCGCCTGAAAGGCGACGGCCTCCGCCCGCTGGTGCTTTCGGAGTTCGGCGGGAAAACCTGGCGGGTGGAGGGGCACATTTTCAACCCCGACAAAACCTACGGCTACGGCGCCTGCCCGACGAAAGAAGCCCTGAACGAGGCGGTGGCGGCGCTCTACCGGGAATCCATTGTCCCCGCCGTGGAAAAGGGTCTGTGCGCCGCCATCTACACCCAGGTCAGCGACGTGGAGGACGAGGTGAACGGCCTTGCGACCTACGACCGCCGGGTGGTCAAGCTGGACGGGGACACCATGCTGCCCATTTCCAAAGCGCTGCAAAACGCTATGGAAAAAACAGTTGCATCTTTTGAAAAAAAAGGATAAAATAGACAGGATAGAAGGAGGGATCGGAATGCGGTCAGTACCCGAAAAGGAAACCATGGACGCCATTGCGGAGCTGTTCAAGGGCTTCGCCGATTCTACCCGGGTGCATATTCTGGCGCTTCTGTCCCGACAGGAGCTGTGCGTGACGGACATTGCCCAGACTGTGGACGTCAGTCAAAGCGCCATTTCCCACCAGCTTCGGATCCTGAAGCAGATGCACCTGATCAAATTCCGCCGGGAGGGGAAGAACATCCTCTACTCCCTGGCCGACGACCATGTGAAGACCATTCTGCAAATGGGTCTGGAGCACGTTCTGGAGTAAAGAAAGCCGAGGCAGCACGGGAACGTGCTGCCTCGATTTTTGTACCTTGCTTTCTCTCTCAAACAGGCAGAAACGCTGCGGCCACCGCGATCACAACGGCGGGCAGCAGATTCGCCACCTTTACTTTCTTCCCGAAAACCAGATTGATGCCGACGCAGAAAATCAGTACGCTGCCCACCAGCGACAGGTTCGCCAGCGCCGTCTCGGTCATGATCGGCCGCACCAGCCCCGCAAGCACCGTCATGCTCCCTTGCAGCACCGCCACGGGGATCGCGGAAAACGCCGCACCCTTCCCCATGGAGCTGCTCATCACCATGATAATGATCAGATCCAGCACCGCTTTGGTCGCAAGGATGGAATAATCCCCGGTCAGTCCGTCCTGAATGGAGCCGACGATGGCCATTGCCCCGATGCAGACGGTCAGAGACGCGCTGACGAAGGCATTGACGAACGTCTTGTCCCTGGCGTTTCCGGTGCTCACCTTCAGCCACTGCCCCAGCCGCTCAAACGCGCCCTCGATGTTCAGCGCTTCCCCGATCACGGCGCCAACGGCAAGGCAGCCGACGATCAGCAGCGCGCCGCTGCTGACGACCTTTCCGTCCTGCACCGTGAGCATTCCCTCCATCGCGCCGGAAATGGCGATAAACAGCGTGCCCACGCCGCAGACCTTCATCAGCGTGTCCTGGGCGCTCCGGCTCAGGACGCGCCCGAACAACGCCCCGCACACGCCGCCCGCCAGGATCGCGGCGGTATTGATGACCGTTCCAAGCCCGACCATATGCTTTCCCTCTTTTGCTCCGATTTGCCCAAATTCTACCGCAATCTCCCGAAAAAGTCAACGGGGCGCCTGGATATTGACTTTCCGCCCGGGAAACGGTATACTGTTTTTCGAGGTGAGACTATGACAGCATCGTCAATCAAAGGTGCGATCAAAGGCGCCCTGAAAGGCATCCTGAATGCGGCCGCGCCGGTTTTCAGCCGAAAAACCGTCCTGGATCCCGCCAATGCGCGGGAGACGCTGCTGCGCTTCTCCCCTCCCCCCACAGGAACCGCGGCCGCAGATAACCGGCTGCTGAAGCCTGCGTGCGATTTGCAGATCGTGATCCCGGCCTACAACGTGGAAGCCTATCTTGCCCAGTGTATGGACTCCGTGCTGGCGCAGAAGACGAGGTATACCTACCGCGTCATCTTAGTGGACGACGGTGCCACCGACGCCACCCCCGCGATCGCGGATGCCTACTCCGACGATCCCCGGGTGACGGTCATTCACCAGCGGAACCGGGGACTTTCCGGCGCGAGAAATACCGGCATCCGGGAGATTTTCGGCAAATACATTATGTTCGTTGATTCCGACGATTTTCTCCTGCCCGGCGCCATTGATGCCCTGCTGGACACCGCCTTTGCCCAGGACTGCGACTTGGTAGAGGGCGGCGCGTATTACGTGTACGACGGCAGAAAATCCGTCATGCACCGCTATGAGTCCGACCGGAAGGTGTCTGACCCCTATACCCTCCACGGTCACGCCTGGGGAAAGCTCTACCGGGGCGCTCTGTTTGAGCACCTCTGCTTCCCGGAGGGCTACTGGTACGAGGACTCCCTGCTCTCCTACCTGATTTTCCCCAACGTCAAAAATGCCTGGGTCACGGGACATATGGTTTACGGCTACCGCATCAATCAGGCGGGAATCGTCAAAACCTCCCACGGCAAGCCCAAGTCCGTGGACACCTACTGGATCACGGAGGCGCTGATGGCGGAGCACGCCCGGGCGGGGCTTCCGGCGGACGACGCCTATTTCCGCTACATCCTGCTGCAAATCCGCCTGAACCGGCACCGCGTCGCAGACCTCCCGGAGAACATTCAGGAATGCGTGTTCGTCCTGACCTGCGACCTTTTCTGCAATACCTTCCCCGCCGACCCGGACGTTTCCGGAAACCGCACGCTGATAAAGGCTCTGCGGACACGGGATTTTGGCATGTATAACGTGTGCTGCAAGCTTTTTTAGGGCAGCACCGCCCCCTATAAGTATAAAGGAGATAAAACACCATGGAAAATTACAAATTCTCAACACTGGAATACAAGCGCCCCGATCTGGAAGGGCACCGGGCGAAGCTCGCCCGATGGAAGGCAGCCGTCGGGCAGGCGGAGAGCTACGATGCCCTGCGCAGCCTGCTCTTTGAGATCGACCGGGAAAGCTGCGAGCTGTCCACCCAGTATTCCATCGCCCACATCCGTCACACCCTGGACACCCGGGACGAATTCTATGAAGCGGAGATCCGTTATTTAGAGGACACGCTGCCCACCATCAGCGGCGACGAGGTGGCCCTCAGCGAGGCCATCGCGGCCAGCCCCTTCCGGGCGGACATCGAGCGGGAGTTCGGCAAGCAGTATTTTGTCTCCATGGACCTGCAGAAGAAGCTGTTCTGCGAGGCCAACATCCCCCTGCGCCAGCAGGAGAGCCGCCTGACCAACGAATACCAGAAGATCATGGCCACCGCCGAGATCGCCTTTGACGGCAAGACCCTGAACCTCTACGGCGTCCAGAAATACTTTGAGCATCCCGACCGCGCGGTGCGTGCCGCCGCCGTCAAGGCGTACTCCAAATTCTACGAGGACAACGAGCCCCGTCTGGAGGAGATCTGGAGCGAGCTCATCCGCATCCGCAACCAGATGGGCAAAAATCTCGGCTACGAGAACTACATTCCCGTGGGCTATCTGGAGCAGGGACGCACGGACTACGGTGAACAGGAGGTCGCGTCCTTCCGGGAGCAGGTGCGCACGTTCCTCGTGCCCCTGTGCCGGAAGCTCTATGACGCCCAGGCAAAACGCCTCGGCATCGACCATGTCATGTGGTACGACGAGAAGATGGTCTTCCCCGACGGCAACGCCGAGCCTGCGGGGGACGACGCCTTCATGGTCAGAACCGCCCAGAAAATGTATCACGAAATCAGCCCGGAAACCGGCGAATTCATCGACTTCATGATCGACCACGAGCTGATGGATCTGCAGAACAAGCCGGGCAAGGCCTCCACGGGCTACATGACGAGCCTGCCCAGCCTGAAAGCGCCCTTCGTGTTCTCCTGCTTCAACCATACGATCTTCGACATGCAGGTTCTGACCCATGAGCTGGGTCACGCCTTCGCGGGCTACATGGCCATGCGCAGCCAGCCCATTTCGGATTACTACAGCGAATCCACCGACATTGCGGAGATCCACTCCATGGCCATGGAGCAGTTCGCCTACCCCTACGCCGAGTGGTTCTTCGGCAGCCAGGCGGACAAGTTCCGCTTCGCCCACCTGCAGGAGGCGCTGACCTTCGTTCCCTTCGGCGTAGCCGTGGACGAGTTCCAGCACATCTGCTATGCCCATCCCGAGCTGACCCCCAAGGAGCGGACGTATCAGTGGCACCTGCTGGAGGAGAAGTACATGCCCTGGCGGCGCTATGAGGACGACGCCTTCATGGAGCGGGGCGGCTACTGGTATCACAAGCTGCACATCTACCTCTACCCCTTCTACTACATCAACTACACCCTCACCACCATGGGCGCGATGGAGTTCAAGAAGAAGTACGCCGAAAACAGGGAAGCGGCATGGCAGGACTATCTCAACCTCTGCAAGACCGGCGGCAGCCGCAGCTATCTGGAGACCCTGCGCTACGCGAATCTGTCAAGCCCCTTCCAGCCCGGCTCCGTGGAGCGCGCCTGCGGGTACGCAGAGGAAATCCTGCTCAGGCAGATCGCAGAGCAGGAGAAGTAAGGGCAAGCCCGACTTTAGCCGGATAATCTTTTGGGTGTATCTGAAAACCGTCAAAGCGCCCAGACGGAAGCACTTTTCGCCAGTTTTCAGAGCTTCCTAAGGAACCTCTGAATAAATCGTCTTCGGCTGTGAGCGGATCTTTTCCGCCCACGCTTCGGTACCGAAAACGGGAAATATAGCGCAGCCGTTGCCGGCACAAGCCGGCTTACGGATGCGGCATACCCCTTGCGGGTACATACAGTATTCCGCCGCTTTTGATACCTCGATTGGACGAAAAATCTCTCGCCCACAGTCCTTGCCGATTGAATCAGAGCCTCCCTAAGTTATCGTATCTTTTCCCCGTTCAGGATCGCTTCCACTAAGGCGTCCCCCTGGTAGCGCAGGGTCAGCAGGAAGAACGGCGCATTCTGCCACAGCAGATCCAGAAAAATCCGGTCGCCCTCCCACTTGGGCAGGGCGTTCAGAAATTCCCGCTCCACCCATTGCAGGTCACCCTCGTCGCACTGGGTCATTTCCCCTTCAAAGCCGTCGGCGGTGAACAGGTACATATATTCGCCCTCGCAGGTGTCGTTCAGGAACGTCACCACGCCCCGGCATTGCCAGGAGGTCAGGGTCAGGCCGGTCTCCTCTCTCGCTTCCCGCAGAAGGCATTCGTCCGGGGATTCCTCCCCCTCGAATTTTCCGCCGATGCCGATCCACTTGTCCTTGTTGATGTCGGCCTTCTTTTTCACCCGGTGGAGCATCAGCACCTGGCTGCCCCGGGTGACATAGCACAGTGTGGTATTAAGCATCTTCGTCCTTCTTCTGCATCAGCCGGATGGCGTGGTGCAGATTCTCCACATCCACCGTCTTGTGGCCGTCTTCCTTTTCTCCGTCCAGCGTCCAGGGCATGTCCGGGTCGGCAAAGATCCGCGCTCTCCGGGCGCTGCGGAACGTGAGCATGGCGCAGTTGTACTTCTGGCTTTGCAGCGCCTGAATGCACTCGTGAATCTCCACCAGATTCTCCGGCGCGCGAACCAGCAGGATCTCAAACAGCCCGTCGCCCATGTCCACCTGCTTGGGATCCAGGGTCAGAATGCCGCCCACGGAGGTGGAATTGCAGATGGCGCCGAAGAGAAAATCCCCCTCCACCACCTGGCCGTCGATCTCCATTTTCACGTGCTCGTTGCGGATCTGGGACAGCTCCGTAATGCCGCTGAGGACGTAAGCGGTGTGACCCAGAGCGTTTTTGATGTTCTGGGGGGTGGCGTAGCTGGACTTGGTGAACGCGCCGAAGGAGGCGACATAGGAAAAATACCGGCCGCCGAACCGACCCACGTCATAGCGCACCGGCTCGCCCTCCACGATGGCCTGGGCGGCCTTGAGGATGTTGGTGGGAATTTTCAGGCTGGCGGCAAAGTCGTTGGTAGAACCGGCGGGGATGTAGCCGATGGGCGTGTCCGCCCCGGCGCTGAGAAGGCCCGTGATGGTCTCGTTCAGAGTGCCGTCGCCGCCGCAGCAGACCACCAGATCGACGTCCCTGCCCTTCTCCCGGGCAACGGCAGCGGCGTCCCCCCGTCCCAGGGTCATGTGGGTGGTGACCTCATAGCCCGCCTTGGTGAACATCAGCAAAATATCGGCTAAATGCCGGTTTGCCCGTTTCACCCCGGCAAACGGATTCATAATAAACAGCATTTTTTTCATTTCGATAACCTCGACCGTCCCGTGGAATGCTTTTCGCCTATTATAGCATTCCCCCCAAAATCCGCAAGTCGTTTTCCCTGCCTTCGTTAAAATCAGGCTGAAAATTTACGATTCATTCACATAATTTTTCCGCCTGACCGAAAATACGGCTTAACGCCTATTTTACACAGTTTTTTCCTTATTCAGACAAGAGGGTCTGGACTTCTCCCAAAAGAGCGGATATAATATATCCACATCTACATCGGAACGGAGGCTCCTCAATGAAGCTCAACACCAAGCGCACCGTACTGGTCGGTTTCGCGTTTCTGTCCATCTGCGCCTTCTGGCAGATGTACGACAACCTGATCCCCAAGATCCTCACGGAAACCTTCGGCATGGGAGAAAGCGTCTCCGGCATGATCATGGCGGCGGACAATGTTCTCGCACTGTTCCTGCTGCCGCTGTTCGGCGGACTGTCCGATAAATGCACCTCCCGCCTCGGCCGCCGCCGTCCCTATATTCTGTTCGGCACCCTCGCAGCCGTTGCGGTGATGATGGCGCTGCCCATCCTCACCGACAGCTTCCACGCCTCCCCCGACGCCTGGAAGCGGGTGTGCTTCATCATCGGCCTGGGATTGCTGCTGGTCGCCATGGGTACGTACCGCAGCCCCGCCGTGGCGCTGATGCCCGACGTCACTCCAAAGCCCCTGCGCTCCAAGGCCAATGCCATCATCAACCTGATGGGCGCTCTGGGCGGCATCATCTACCTGATCATTACCACGTTTCTTTATAAAACATCCGCGGATGTGTACGTTTCTTATTTCCCGCTGTTTGCCATCGTGGGGGGCATCATGCTGGCCGCCCTTGCCGTCATTCTGTTCTGCGTGGACGAGCCGAAGCTGGTGGCGGAGCAGCAGCGCTATGAGGACGCTCACCCCGAGGACGATCTGACCCAGGTCACGGAGAAGGGCGAGACTCTGCCCAAGGATGTCAAACGGAGCCTTGCCTTCCTGCTTACCTCCATCGCCCTGTGGTTCATCGGCTACAACGGCGTCACCACCTGGTTCTCCGTCTACGCGGGGCGCACCTGGCACATGACCCTTGCCCAGGCCAACACCTGCCTGACCATCGCCACCGCCGGCGCCATCCTCAGCTACATCCCGGTGGGCAACGTGGCAAGCACGGTCGGCCGCCGGAAGACCATCCGCTTCGGCACGCTGCTGCTGGCGCTCAGCTTCTTTGCCGCGTTCATCTATACCATGCTGTCCGATTCCTTCAGCCCCTTGCTGTATGGTCTGTTTGTTCTGGTGGGCGTGGCCTGGGCGGCCATCAACGTCAACAGCCTGCCCATGGTGGTGGAAATGTGCAGCGGCAGCGAGGTGGGCAAGTTTACGGGTCTGTACTACACCTTCTCCATGTCCGCCCAGATCATGACTCCCATCGTGGCGGGCTGGCTGCTGGAGCATGTGGACTATAAGACGCTGTTCCCCTATGCCGCCATTTTCGTATTCGCGTCCTTCATCACCATGGGCTTTGTGAAGCACGGGGACAACAAGGTGGAAGCGAAAAAGGGACTGGAAGCCTTTGACGTGGACGATTGACGCTTTGGAGGTATTTTTATGACGCTGCTGATTATTCTCCTGATTCTCGCGCTATTATGGGTGCTGGCCGTCCAGGGGCGGAGCAGCCACCCCGGCATGCAGGCGCTGCGGGGCTGGAGCTACGCCCATCGGGGTCTTCACGGCGACGGCGCGGCGGAAAACTCCATGACCGCCTTCCGTCTGGCCATGGAAAACGGCTACGGCATAGAGCTTGATCTGCATCTGTTAAAGGACGGCAATCTGGGGGTGATGCACGATTCCCTGCTCAACCGCACCACCGGGCAGGCCGGGCGCATGGAGGATCTGACTACGGAAGACCTGAAAAGCTGCCGCCTGGAAAACACGGAGGACACCATTCCCCAGTTCGCGGACGTCCTGGCCCTGGTGGATGGGAAAGTTCCCCTGATCATCGAGCTGAAGCCGGAGGACGGCAATCACGCGAGGCTTTCCGAGACGGCCTGCAAAATGCTGGAGGGATACAAGGGCGTGTTCTGCATTGAGTCCTTTGACCCCCGGTGCATCGCTTGGCTGCGGAGAAACCGCCCGGACATCATCCGGGGGCAGCTTTCGGAAAATTTCTTCCGGGATCGTACCGACCTCCCGGATACGCTTAAATTCCTGCTGACCCACAATCTTGCCAACTTTCTGTCCCGTCCGGATTTTATCGCCTACAAGTTCGCCGACCGGAACAGCACGCCAAGCAACTGGCTATGCCGCAAGCTGTGGCGCGTTCAGGGCGTCAGCTGGACGCTGCGCAGCAAGGAGGATCACGACACCGCCCTGAAAGAAGGCTGGCTGTCTATTTTTGAGGGTTTCCGTCCATAATGCTTAAGGAAACTCTGAATAAATCGCCTTCGACCGGGCAGCGGATCTTTCCCACCAGCTGTGCGGTTTTAAAAGCGGGAAATACACAAAGTATTTCTCCGCTTTTGGAGCCTTCATCTGGCGGAAAATCTCTCGCTGTCGGTTCTCGCCGATTTGATCAGAGCTTCCTTAACCGCCGGGACTGACATAGTCCCGGCGGTTTTGCGTATCATAATCTCCGATTGTAAACTTTTTATGACCCTCTTGCATTTTGAAAACGGATATGCTAATATGTAGCACGCTACATATTATTCATGAGGGGGTGATCATCCTGACACATCACTATGGGTATCTGCTGAAGGTTCTCTGCGGCTGCATGAAGGCATCCATGGACAATGCCCTGGCGTCCATGGACTTAACGTCCGCCCAGGGACATATCATGGGCTACCTGGCCAAACGCACCCAGCCGCCCTGCTCCCGGGACATTGAGGAAACCTTTCACCTGAGCCACCCCACCGTTTCGGGGCTGCTGTCCCGGTTGGAAAAGAAGGACTTCATTGCGCTTCGGCCGGACGACGCCGACCGCCGCTGCAAACGCATTTACATGCTGCCCAAAGGGAAAGAGCTTAACGAGACCATGAACCGGGTCATCGTCGAAAACGAAGCCCGGGTGGTGGCGGGGTTTTCCCCGGAAGAGCAGGAGCTGTTCGCTTCCCTTCTCCTGCGCGCCATTGACAACATGGGCGCAAGCGCCTGTATCCGTAAAATCAAGGAGGAATCTGATACATGATAAGAAGACTCGCCCGGTGCATCCGGGAATACAAGTGGGCGGCTTTGCTCAGTCCGCTGTGCATGGTCGGCGAGGTGTCCATGGAGGTGCTCATCCCTCTGGTCATGGCCGACCTGTACGACTACGGCATTAAATTGCAGGATATGCAGGTGGTCGTCGCCAAGTCCGGCATTCTGGTGCTGTGCGCCCTGGCATCGCTGTCCTTCGGCGTCCTGTCCGCCGCCCTCGCGTCCAAGGCCAGTGCCGGCTTTGCCAAGAATCTGCGCCATGACATGTACCATCAGGTGCAGGAATTCAGCTTTTCCAATATCGACAAATTTTCCACCGCTTCCATCGTCACCCGGCTGACCTCCGACGTGGCGACCTTACAGAACGCCTTCCAGATGATGATCCGCATCGCCATTCGCTGCCCCATGATGCTGATTCTGGCGCTGGTTTCCGCCATGGGCATCAGCGTGCGGCTGAGCCTTGTGTACTGCGTGGCGCTGCCTCTTCTGGTCTGCGCTCTGCTTTGCCTGATCCCCAAGGTGTTCAGAATTTTCGACCGGGTCTTCCGCACCTACGACAAAATGAACAACGTGGTGCAGGAGAACATACACGGCATCCGGGTGGTCAAATCCTTCGTCCGGGAAGACCGGGAGATCGAAAAGTTCACCTCCGTGTCCAACACCATTTATAAGGACTTCTGCAAGGCCGAGCGCATCATGTCCCTGAACAGTCCCATCATGCAGCTGTGCGTCTACGGCTGTATGCTGGCCATTTCCTGGATCGGCGCCCACCTGGTCATTGCCTCCGGCAATAACCCCGATCTGGGTCTCACCACCGGCCAGCTCAGCTCCATGTTCACTTATACCAGTCAGATCCTCATGTCCCTGATGATGCTGTCCATGGTGGCCGTCATGCTGACCATGAGCCGCGCGCCCCTGAAGCGGTGCTATGAGATCCTCACCGAGCAGCCGAATCTGACCTCCCCGAAGGAAAACGCCGTTATGGAGGTTCCCGACGGCTCCATCGACTTTGAGAACGTGAGCTTCCGCTATTCCGCCACTGCCAAGTGCCCCACGCTGAGGGATGTGAACCTGCACATCCCCTCCGGCGCGACGGTGGGGATTCTGGGCGGCACCGGCTCCAGCAAAACCACCCTGGTGCAGCTGATCCCCCGGCTGTACGACGTCAGTGAAGGCACCCTGAAGGTGGGCGGCATCGACGTCCGGAAGTACGATCTTGAGGTGCTCCGGGACAACGTAGCCATGGTGCTGCAAAAGAACGAGCTCTTCTCCGGCTCCATCAAGGAAAACCTCCGCTGGGGCAATCCCAACGCCACCGACGAGGAGATGGTTCATGCCTGCCGTCTGGCCTGCGCCGACGAATTCATTCGGGGCTTCCCCGACGGCTACGACACCCATATTGAGCAGGGCGGCACCAACGTCTCCGGCGGTCAGAAGCAGCGGCTGTGCATCGCCCGGGCGCTGCTGAAGAAGCCCAAGATCCTCATTCTGGACGACTCCACCTCCGCCGTGGACACCCGCACCGACGCCATGATCCGTCAGGCCTTCCGGGAGGAAATTCCTGGCACCACCAAGCTCATCATCGCCCAGCGTATCGCCTCCGTGCAGGACGCAGACATGATCGTCGTGATGGATAACGGCATGGTGAAGGACGTAGGCACCCATGAATCCCTGCTGGCCTCGTCGAAAATTTATCAGGAAGTCTACCATTCCCAGCAGAAAGGAGGGAAGGAATAATGCCTCCCGTCAATATGCGCGGCGACGGCCGCAAAGCCAAAAACCCCAAGAAAACCCTGCTGCGGCTGCTTGGCTATATGAAGCCTTACCTTCCCACTCTGTGCGTTGTGCTGGTGTGCATCATCGTCAGCGCCGTTGCCCAGACCGCCGGCAGCCGTTCCCTGGGTACTCTGGTGGACAGCTATATCCTGCCTATGGTGCAGGACGGTTCTACGGATTTTTCGCCCCTGTTCGGATATCTGAGCAAGCTTGCCTGCATCTTTGCCGTGGGCATCGTTTCGGCTTTCCTCTTTCAGTTCCTGATGGTCAAGGTCAGTCAGGGAACCCAGAAGCACATCCGGGACGAAATGTTCGCCCATATGCAGACCCTTCCTCTAAGGTACTTTGACACCAACACCGCCGGCAACATCATGTCCCGCTACACCAGCGACATCGATACCCTGCGGCAGATGATCTCCCAGGCCATCCCCCAGTGCGCGTCCTCCCTGGTGACCATTGCGGTGGTCTTTGTGGGAATGCTGCAAACCTCCTGGCTGCTGACCGTCGTAATGCTCTTTACCGTCACCGGTATCGTCTTCGTAACCATGAAGGTGGCGGGAAAATCCGCCAAATACTTTGTCGGCCAGCAGCAGTCTCTGGGCGCGCTGAACGGCTACGTGGAGGAAATGGTCAACGGCCAGAAGGTGGTCAAGGTCTTCACCCATGAGGAAGCCTGCAAGGAGCAGTTCGACAAGCTCAACGAGGAGCTGTGCCGCAACGCCTGTACCGCCGGCGCCCTGTCCAACATGATGGGACCCGTCAACAATAACCTGGGCTACGTCCAGTATGCCATTCTTGCCATCGTGGGCGGCTCACTGTGCGTGCTGTCCGGCGGCAATATGCTGTCCCTCGGCAGTCTCATGAGCTTCATGCTCCTGTCCCGCTCCTTCAACATGCCCATCAGCCAGGTCTCCAACCAGATCAACGCCATCGTCATGGCGCTGGCCGGCGCAGAGCGCATCTTCGAGCTGATGGACGAGAAGCCGGAGACGGACGGCGGCTATGTCCGGCTGGTCAACGCCAAAATCGACGAAAGCGGCAATATCACCGAGACTCCGGAGCATACCGGCCATTGGGCGTGGAAGCATCCCCACAAGGCCGACGGCACCGTCACCTATACCGAGCTGAAGGGCGACATCACCATGACCGACGTGGACTTTGGCTACGTCCCGGAAAAGCTGGTGCTCCATGACATCACGCTGTACGCCAAGCCCGGCCAGAAGATCGCCTTCGTCGGCGCCACCGGCGCGGGCAAGACCACCATCACCAACCTCATCAACCGCTTCTACGATATCGACGACGGCAAAATTCGCTATGACAACATCAACATCAACAAGATCCGCAAGCCAGATCTGCGCCGGTCTCTCGGCATCGTCTTACAGGAAACCAACCTGTTCACCGGCACGGTGATGGACAACATCCGCTACGGCAAGCTGGACGCCACCGATGACGAGTGCATCCACGCGGCGACGCTGGCCAACGCCCATGACTTCATCACCCGCCTGCCCGACGGCTACAACACCATGCTCACAGGCAACGGTGCCAGCCTGTCTCAGGGTCAGCGCCAGCTGATTGCCATTGCCCGGGCGGCGGTGGCCGATCCCCCCGTCATGATCCTGGACGAGGCCACCTCCTCCATCGACACCCGCACGGAAAAGCTGGTGCAGGACGGCATGGACGCCCTGATGAAGGGCCGCACCACCTTCGTGATCGCCCACCGCCTGAGCACGGTCATGAACTCCGACTGCATCATGGTTCTCGACCATGGCCGCATCATTGAGCGGGGCACCCACGAAGACCTGATCGCCCGGAAGGGCACCTACTATCAGCTCTACACCGGCGCGTTCGAGCTGGAGTAATTTCCCAGGCATACAAAAATCCCACGCGGTCACATGGCCGCGTGGGATTTTTCCTGTTAAGTGCGCAGTGTTACCTCGGCACCACGCCGTTGGTCTGCGCGCCGGTGAAGGTGAAGCGGTAGCTGACGTAGTTGTCCTTCGGCTCCTGGGTCATTTCCAGTCCGGTAAGGTAGCAGTACCGGATACCCCAGACGGGATGCTCCAGATTTCCCGGCGTCGTCTCCTGAAAGAGCTTCGCCAGCTTCTTGAACTGGGTAAAGGCGTCGTCGCCGAAGAATGCCCCGGTGCCGGTGATGGTCAGCTTTTCGTCCCCCATGGCGTCAAAGTAGTATTCCCCATCGTCCCCCTTGTAGTATTGGGGTTCCCGGAGATATTCCTCCTTGTACACCGTGGGATTGTGGGGCCAGACAAAGGTCTTGTACTTGAGCTTGTCCACTTATTCTTCCTCCTGCCGCAGCATGGCGATGCCCTTCCGGGTTTTCCGCAGGCCCTCTCTGGAAAATTCCCGCTTGACGGACGTCCATCGGCAGTGATAATACTGCTCCGTCTTGACGTCCGTGGAAATTTCCAGCGTAAACGCCCCCACCGGCTCCGCCTTTTCCGGCGTACCGGCGGGGAACAGCTCCTCCAGCTGAATGTGCCACAGGCTGCTTCCCTGACTGGCGCCCGCGGGAGCCGACTCCCCCATCACATATTCCGCCTGAACCCCCGGTACCTCTTCCTCGGAAAAGGCGACGGCGTTGGGCTGAACGACGTCGTTGATGTACGCCCGGAATCCGGGGCCGAGGCTGCACTTGCTTGCCTCCGTCACGCAGGTAAAGGTCGCCAGCACCGCCACCACGTACACCTGGCTGATCCCGTCGTAGGTGCATCCGTTCTGCACGCACACGGCCCCCGACCAGCGCAGGATTTCCGTCGCCCGGAGCGCCTCCACCTCGCAGGCGGTGCCGCCCGTGGCGGCAGGGCAGATGATGTTGACCTCCACCGTCACCGTCATGTTGGCTCTGTCCACCTTCTCAATGTGGACGGCCGCCACAGGCTTCGTGATCTGCGGGAACTTCTGGCCGGGGAAGGCCACGTCCGCCGTGAACTTCGCCTCCCGCAGCCGCCGCAGCACCAGCTCTAGGATTGAGATGCCCAAGTATCGTTCACACCCTTCTCCACGCACAGCCCCCACTGGTAGACCGGCTGATTGCGGTAGTAGTAAAGCTCCGCCCGCCGGAACAGATACGTCTTATCCCCCAGATTCAGCGTATCCCCCTCCCGCACCCGGGCGTCGACGGGGCCGATGTAGGCGTACTGCCCCCGGGAGATCTCTCCCAGGAGCGTCGCCTCGCTTTCCATGCTCTGCCAGCTTTTGGCGTTCACCGCCCGGAAGAAAGCCCGGACGGTTTTCGTCTCAGTGCCGCTGGTAAGCGTCATATCCGTACCGTACTGGGAGATGATTCTCTCAACCATTCCCCGCATATCAGACCCCCCGGAAGGAAAAGCCGTCTTTGAGATATGGCGCGATTACCAGCTCCGCCTGACGCTGCAGGCACTGGGAAGCCGCATCCCGATTCTTGCTCCCCTGCTTCACCGTCAGATCCCCGGCCTTGAACTCCTCCACCCGGGCGTCGTCGTCCACGCCGTTCAGCTGCGCCAACGCCAGCAGGCTGGCCGCGGCGATGAAATCCGCCTTGCAGTCCTCCGGCGTCAGTCCCTCCCGCAGCCGCGCCGTCAGGGAGGAAGCGGACGCGCCGCACAGCAGCCGCAGCAGATTCGTCTGCCGCCCGTCCAGCTCCCCCGCCAGCAGCGCCGCCTGGGCAAAAACCTGTTCCGTCAGCGTCATACGTTCAGCACGCAGGACGCGCCGTCGCAGATTTTGCCGAAGCCGGAAATGGAGGTAATGGCCGCCCGCTCCAGCTGCCGGTCAATGAGCTTGTCGTACTCCACCAGCACGTCGCCGGCACGAACCAGCTCCAGAGCATACCGGTTGTCCAGACCGATGATCACGCCGTCGGACACGGCGGAGGTGCGGTGCAGCTGTGCGCCCAGAGGGGTGCTGAGCTTGCCGGTGCCCTGGAAGTTCAGACCGGTGAGGGGATTCTGCAATTCGGAGATTTTCAGCATATCGGTCATGGTTGCGGTGGAGCAGAGGATGGTGTTCATGGTGTAGGGGTCAAACTGCCCCCAGAACTCCACCAGCTGGTCGTAGGCAAGGGTTCCCTTGGTGCCGGAGATGGGGCTGGTGCCGATGGTGTACTGGGTGGCGGCGTTCTCGTTGCCGTCGCCGGAGATCAGCACCTCCACCGCATCGGCCAGCTGCTGCTTCTGGATGTGGGCGCCGATCTGCCGCAGCATCACGCCGAACAGATCCAGCTTCTGGAAGCGGATGGCCTCGTAGGACGCCACCAGCATTCTGCCCCGTTTGCTCAGCTGCACCAGATGCTCCTTGGTCTTCACCTCGGTCTCGGGGATGGACGCGCCCTCCTCCACATCCTTCAGCTCCTTGTCCGCATCGGCGGGAACGGAGTAGATGGAGCGGTAGTCCATGGCGTCGATAACGGTGGTGGTAGCGGTGATGGCAGGCAGGATGTCGTTTTCCTCCATGCCCTGCCGGACGGTGCGGGCAATATACTCAGGGAACAGCACAGCGGAATCCATGGTGCGGAAGAACTTCTCCACGGGGGAAGAACCCGCCCCCTTGGCACGGATGCCGAAGCGCTTCAGCTGCCGCTGAAAGGCGTCGGTGCCCTCCAGCGCGGTACCCCGATAGTTTTCGCTGGGGTCCAGAGATTCCAGCACCTGGGTAAAGTTCATACCCTCCTGCCGGTACATACCCTTTTCCAGTTTCAGATTGTCATAACCCATTTGATATCCTCCCAAGTAAATTTATGGCTGCCGGCCTTCGCCGGAGAACCTATGATGTATCGCGGCAATTTCCAAAACGCAAAGCCCCGCGCCGCACCAGAGCCTTACCGGCTTCCTAAATCAGGAACCCACTTTCCACTTTTTCCTCTTTCCCCCGGCAGCCGCCCAGCTGGGTCGTAAGCGGCATACTCTCCGCCAGCCGCTCCTCCAGCGCCGACTTGAGCTTGATCAGATCCTCCGCCGCAGCGGTCTTGGCGATGCTCCGCAGCACCGGCGCTTCCACCCCCAGCTCCAGGGACAGTCCCAGACGCACGATGCTGTCCTCCAGCTCCTTCTGGTAGCGCTTCCCCAGCTCCGCCTGCTGATACAGCGCCCGGTATTCCGCCTGAGCGCCGAATTCGTCGGCCAGCGCCTTGAGCTTGGGCTTTCCGCAGCCCAGCCCCTTCAGCACCCCGGCCTCCCGCTGCGCCGGGACGGCCACGAAGGAAAATTCGTAGGCGTCCATCGGCTCCTGCAAAATGGCGCAGCAGATCTGTCCGTCGTAGCTCTCGCCCTTCCGATGCCCGCAGGAGCCGTAATCGCTGCCGCAGACGGAGCAGACGGAGCGCCCCATGGCGCACCCCACGGATACCTCCTTCTTGATCCCCGCCTCGATGTCGGCAATGATCTCGTCGTTGGCCTCCCCCCGGCGGATGTACGCCCATGCCTTGATAAATTCCGCGCCGTCCTCCCGAACCACCTCGGTCCGGAAGATACGCGCCACCTGCTTGTCGCTGCTCCACTTGTGGTCAACGATCCCCGTCTTGCCGATGAACAGCTTGGCAAGCCCGGGGAGCGCGGCGTTGTCGAAGCGCTCAAAATCCCGGTCTACCTGATCGTCGCACAGCCGCAGGGAGAACACATAAACCTGCTGGGCCGTCAGATGCGCCTTGGCCAGATTGTTGATGGCCTCCAGCTGTACCGCCGTAGGCGCGCCGCTGCTTGCGGCCTGCGCCGCCTTGTTGATTTCCATGCCGGTTCCTCCATTCAAGCATTATTGTTTTGGGCGTCCGCGGACGCTTCCGCCAGACACTTTTCCGCCTGCGCCCGGTAAAGCGCCGCCTGCGCCTCCTGCGTGATATCCTGCAGGCTGATGTCGTCCCATTCGATCTCCACCCGGTTGTCCAGCCCCTCCAGGGCAAGATAGGTCTGACAGATCTTCCGCATGGCAGGCTCCACCGTCCGCCGCAGCGCCCACAGCTCCGACGTGAGCAAATCCGCCTGCTGGGTACTCATCCGCTCGGTGGTGCTCCAGTTCAGCCCCAGTAAAAAGGGCGGCAGCCCGGTTTTCGCCACCAGCTGCTCCAGAATCTGCCGCACCGGGGTCTCGGAATCCAGAATCGGCGCTTCCCCGCCGATGACCTTGATCTCCACATCCCCCACGGCCACGAAATCCCGCACCGTGCCGTTCTTGTTGTCCTCCATGACCCGGCTCCATTCCGCCGCCACGGCTTTTCCCCGTTCCTGCGCCGTCACCGGGTCGAGGTTTTCGCCGCCCTTGCAGACGACACTGTAGCGGATGTTCCCGGCGCGTTCCCAGTTGACGCCGATGGTGTTGTAGATTTTCAGGAGAATGTCCGCAAGAAAGGGCATCCCCCGGAACATGCTCACGCCGTAAGGATGCGCCGGTTCCGGATTCATGGTGGTGAACAGCAGAAGCTGCTGATAGGGGAGCGGCCGCAGCAGACCATGCTCGTCAGTGCCCCACAGCACCGTTTCCAGGGGATTTTCCCCCTCCTGGGCTTCCAGCGCCGTCACGTCTCCCCAGCATACCGCCCGCAGCTTTCCCCCGGCGATCACCAGCTCGCCCACCGCCCGGCCGTAGGTCAGCAGACTGTCCAGATACCCGCTCAAAAAGCTTTCAATGCCCATCTGCCCCCGGCCGCAGGGCATCATCTGCAAAAAGCCGTTGAGCCTGTGCTGCGCCTCCCGATCCCGGCACCTGACCTCGAACCCGCCGCACAGCCGTACCATTTTCGCCACCGCCGCGTCCAGCACCGGAATGGCCTCCCGCATCTCCCGGTAGATCCGTTCCTCCCCGGCGCCCAGGGGCGTAAACCCCTTCATCACCCCAAAAGGGTGGGTGTTCCCGGTGCGAAGCTGGCATACCGCCGCAACGCCCCCGGTTTCCTTCTGCTTCCGTTTCAAAAAATCGCTCCCTTCAAGCAAATATTCCCCCTGACGGATCCCGTCAGCGTCTTCTCTCCACCGCCCACGCGGAAACTCCCTCCTGCCGCTCGCCCAGAACCGTGGCGGCAAAGTACCGCATGTCGTCCATGGCGTGGTCATGCTCCTTGCGCACCTTGTCCTTCCCCCCGCCGGATAAATCCCAGACGTACTCGTCCATCTCCCGCAGGCAGTCCGCGCATCCCTCGCAGATCACGATCTTCCCGGTCTTCAGCAGATCGGAGGTCAGCCGGATGCCGCTGAGCACGTCGTTTTCCGCCTTGCGTACCCGCCAACCCTTCCGCCGCAAAACCTCAATGAAGCTGGCCGCCGAGGGGTCAACGATCACCGCCGAAATCCGCCGTCCCCCGGCAAGTCCCTCCAGCGCCCGGGCGTATTCCTCGTCGGTCATCTGCCGCCGCGCCTCCCGGGAACTGAAGTAAAACTCCTTCACCCGGTACCAGACCCCGCCATATAGCCCCCACAGCCCCATGGACGTGGGATTCACCGTCCCGTAGTCGCAGGAGATGTACCACTTTTCGCAGCTTTCCGGCGCTTTCCCCACCATTTCCGGGGAGAAAAAGTCGTAAACCCGGCCTTCCGCCTGGGCCCACTGTCCGAGAATAAAGCGCCGGTAGAACACCCCGGTGTACAGCTTCTGATACCGCTGCCGGATCTCAGGCGTCAGGGAGGGGTTGTCCTCCATGGTAAAGTGGAGGCGCAGGCAGTTCCGCTTCTCCGCCTCCAGAATCCACGTCCGGTAGAACCAGTGCCCCGGCCCGGCGGGATTGCAGTTGAACCACAGCCGGCTCCCGGCAACGGAGCATCGGGCGCAGGCCTGCTCCACAAAGCTGCGGGGCATCAGCGCCACCTCATCCAGCAGCACCCCGGCAAAGGTGATGCCCTGAATCAGACTCGCGGAGCTTTCGTCCCGCCCGCCGAAGATGTAGAACTGGTTTTCCCGCCCCCGAAATTTCACCGTCAGCAGATTATCCGTCCGCCTCTCCTTCCACTGTGCCCCCAGCCCCTCCAGCTTCGGCAGAATCTCCGACAGCACATTTCTCCGCAGGGACGCGATCGTCTTGCCGCAGACGCCGAACTTCTGGCCGCTAAAGCAACTCATGGCCCACAGGAAGAAGCTCAGCCCCATGGCCAGCGTCTTCCCGGAGCGGACCGCCCCGTCGCACACGATGGCCTCCTTGCCCCGGTGGGGATTCCCCGGCGCCCACCAGCTCAACACCGTTTTTTGCTTTGGCGAAAAAGCCGTCATTCCTCCCCGCCGCCCTGCAACGCCTTCAGAAAGTCGTCCATATCCGTCTGTTCTTCGTCCGCCACCGTCGCCAACTGTTCCAGCGCCTGTAACCGGTCAATGAGCTTGATCTCCACCGTCCCCTTGTCGTTGCGCTTGACCTCGCTGAGCAAACTTAAGTCCAGCCTGTCCAGCCTCGGCTCATCCTCCAGTGCCAGCCGCACGCAGTCGTTGGCCTTTCCGAACGCCAGCTCCGCCAGCCGCCGCGTCACATCCTCCCGCCGGATCTTCCCGGTCTGGATCCGCTGCTTCAGTTCCCTTTCCACGCTTCTGCGTTCCATAGCAACCTCCCTTTCATCCAAACCCTGGAAGGCAAAAAAAGTTGCACCCGAAGGTGCAACCAAATAAATTCCTAAAAATCTTTCTCCCCAACAGCCAACTGCGGCCATCTCTGCAAAACCCGCGCGAGCCGCCAACCGCCGTCTCCTCCGCATAATATCCAAAGTTTTCTCTGAACAATCCGTCTCCGACCAGGCAGCTGACATTTCTTCCCGCCCATACGCGCCCACAGGATTCCCAAGCGAAAATTACACACAATATTTCCCTGCTTTTGAAACCAGCCGCCAGGAGAGAGCGTTCGCCGTCGGCTCCCGCCATTTTCACCGGTGCCCCAATTATTCCTCCAATTCCTTCCGCAGCTTCTGCAGCGCCCGCTTTTCGATCCTGGATACATAGCTTCTGCTGATCCCCGTAATGACCGCCACCTCCCGCTGCCGCTTCGGCGGCTTTCCGTTCAGTCCATACCGCAGCACGACCACCTCCCGCTCCTGTTCCGTCAGGCAGGAACGAATCGCCTGATGCAGCTGTTCCGCGCTTTCCTTGGAAGACACCTGTTCCAGCAGATCGCCATCCTCGCTGACCACATCCATCAAAGAAAGCGCCGCCCCATCGGTCCCGGTCTCAATATAATCCGAAAGCGAAACATCCTGCGCACTCTTCTTCTGCCCCCGAAAATACATCAGGATCTCATTCGCTATCCTCTCCTGACGGATACATAGGTTGCTCAACAGGCGGCAAATCCGCCTCTCCATCCTCCGCAAACAGGTACACATAGGCATTTTTGCCGTCCCAGACTACTTTTTTGACGATGGTCCGCAGCAGGCGTCGCTTTTCCTCCAGCGTGGCAGAATCCACCGCGCTGGCGAACGACTCGATCATTTCCTGATGGAAGGCGAACTCCTGATGCAGCATCCGGCTCTGCTCGGTGAGGGCTTCCAGTTCGGAAAGCCGTGCCTGCTGGGTCTCGCTCTCCCGGTGCAGTTCATCAATCTGCTCCATGACGTATTTTGCAGAGGTCTCGCTGGCAACGGACAGGGATTCCACCAGCCGCTTGATACGGTCCTCGGTTTCCGCATGCTTCTCTTTGAGCAATGCTAGCTCCGCGTCATAGCCCTCCTTGTTGCCGCTGATGACCTTCTTGGTCTGCGCCAGCAGCCGGGCGAGGGTTTCTTTGTCAGCGGACAGCTTGCGGATCTCCTCGATGATCTTGGCGTCCAGCGTGTTGCCGTTGC
>ERZ808252.52-NODE-52-length-121688-cov-22.556905_pt1 | contig 121688 bp, 93 predicted proteins | sample MGYA00521242_ERZ808252 | MGnify/ENA primary metagenome ERZ808252 (study PRJEB31516, sample SAMN03275581) | gut metagenome | biome: mammalia-associated habitat; material: feces | host: Papio cynocephalus | place: Kenya | collected 2012-08-07 ...
CAGTGTACAGGGCGTATGCCATACGCCCCTACAAACGGCGCAAAACAAAAGTTGCCAAAACTACTTCAAATGTGGAAAAAACCATGTCCTATGTAGAAAAAATTATGTCTGATATAATTCAAACTACATCAGACCTTTTTTTATCGCCGGCAAACATCTGTGTTGCAAAAGTTTATGAAGAAGTTATGGTTTGGGGCAGCTTTGTTGTGTTTCGGTTGTTTGTGTCATGCAGGGCGCGTAAGGGTAAGGCGGGTTTGTCGAGGGGAAAGAAAAAGTCCCGCAAACCCTTGTGGCTTGCGGGACTTTTATTGTGTGCTTATGGGTTTACTTCACAAGTACTTTGTTCTTGCCTATGATGTAAACGCCCTTCTTCAGTCCGTCCTTTGCATTGGCCGGCTTGACGTTCTTCTTAACCAGCACGCCGTCGATGGTGTAAACATTCACCCTTGTTGCCTTTGCAGTGGTTGCGGCTGCGTTGATGTTGTTTATAATGCCGCTTATGCTAAGCTCGACATCGGTTGGTTGTTCGTTGTCGTTCACAATCTTGGCGGCATCAATGTATCCGCGTTGTCCTATCAGGGATGCTCCGCCGTCTTCGGTCGAAACTACCGAGGCACCCTTGATGATGCCTGTGTTTGCGGGCAGCTTGGTGTAGTCGAGCGTGCCTATGATGCCGTTTGCGGCTTTCACTTCGGTTGTGAATTCGTTGGCTAACGGTAGGAACATCCTTGTCCCCTCGTTGCTTTCTTCATACTTGGCGATGTCGCCTGCAATGACAATCATGGGTTCTCCTGCCTCGAATGTGAGTTTGCTGTAAAGCAATAGTTTGCTGCCGTCTTCCGAAACACCCTTTATGGCGTATGTTGAAACTCCGTTTTCGGTGTTGAGGTCGGAAACCCTTTCGCTGTCGTAAGCGTACGGTAGGGTGAGTATCGTTGCGCTGTTGTTGCGTATGGTGATTTCTCCGCTTTCTATTTCGGTTTCGTCAACGGCCTCGAATGTCCATGACGATGGAGAGTCGGCCGTCCCCTCCCATGAGAGCAGCTGCCTGCGTCCGTCGGCGTGGAGCGGTGTGTCCCATGTGTTGGACGCGTCGGCGCAGGTAAGGTTGAACTGTCCGCTCTTGAGCGGCGAGAGCCTGTAGGGTGCGGGCGTTGCCGACATCCCTGCCGCGCCGTTGTGGTTGGACGTTACGCCGAGGTATGTGCCGGTTGCGCGGTTCTGGAGCGCATAGGTGTTTGCCTCTTCGTTGCCTTCAACCTTCACGAGCCTCCACATTGAATACGGGTCTGCCGGCACACTGTCGCAGATTGTTTGACCAAGGTGGTCGTATCCTCCCCAGTTCACGTAGTCGGCTCCGGTCCATGAACGGTCTCTTGTAGCGTTGGTGCGGGGTGCCATTATCACGTTGCCGAATGAGAAGCGTTCGTAAATGTTGCCGCTCGTGCCGCCGTCGCCGTCGGGGGCGTATCCGGGACGCGTGTTGTCGGTGTTCGATATGTAGTACCATGTGCCGGCTGCGGGCAGTTTCTGCTGGCTCTTGTAGAGTGCTAACGCCGTGTTGAGGGCTGCAAGACGGCTTTCGATGTCGGCCTGCTGTGGCTGTTCGTGGTCGTAAGCGTCTGCATCGTCGATTGCGCCGAGTATTGCTTCATACTGCTCTGTGGTAACATCTCCCCAGTCTTCGCCATCGGTGAACTTGGCAATGTAGTCCCTAACTTCGGCAATCTTGTTGTCGAGCGGTTCGGTCTTGGGCGTTAGTGCGTCAACCTTGGCGGTAATCTCAATAATCTTGTCGATGTCTTCGCGGGTTGCGGTTCTTTCAACAATCTTTGTCTTGGCAGCGTCGATGAGTTGCTTCAACTCGTCGGCGAGCGGCTTGAGTCCTTCAATATATGCGTAGGGCGAGTTTGTCTCGCTGTATTCCACCTTGTACACCTGGAATTCGCCGATGGTGTACATCATGCAGGACTGCGGGTCTATTGTGCTCCTTACCATGAAGCGCAGGTAGCGGTATTCCTGCCCGTTGCCCGAGACGCGGTAGTTTATGTATCGTCCGTGGCTGTTGATGCTTGCGTTCTCCGGCCTTATGTACGAGGTGAGGTCGGTGTAGTTGCCGAGGTTTGTCCACTCTGCCGGGTCCACGCTCTCCTTGTTTGCCACGCTGGCATCGTTGGTTGCGTAAACGTCGATGTTGCTCCAGCATTCCTTCCAGCCCCAGTCGTTGTTGCGCAAGCCGAAGTAGAACTCGAAATCATTTACCGGGTTGTCGCGGAGGTCAACCTGAAGCCACTGCTGGCCCTTGCCTTCCTCAACCTTGCTGCCCCATTTCCCCGCGTCCCAGGAGCTCTGGAAGCAGGTGTTGAGGTCGCCGTCTATAAGATGTTCGTAGGTTGAGTAGGCATCACCAACCTCTGTGCCCCAAACCTGTCCCTCGAGGGGGTTCTCTTCGTTTGTCTCCGTAATCAGTTTGTTGCTGTAGTCGGTGTCATATCTGAACACAGCCTTGTATGCCGGCTCGGCTTTTTTCACGGCAACGTCCATTTCTTCGGCAAGCCTTATGGCTTTTGATACGTTTATAAGACTGTCGAGCAACTTTGTGTCGGTAATCTTCACGAGTCTCCATAGGTTTATGGCACCGTTGTCGGCGTTTGGTGTGAGAATGCCGGTGAGTTCTGTTTTGTAGGTCTGCAAAGCGTAGGGTTTGCCGTCAGCGTCGTTGCTTATCCACCACATCGAGTTGCCCTTGTAGGTTATCTTCTGCGGGGTGGCGGGTGCGGGGGAGGTGCCTATGCCGCCTGCGCCGTTCTTGTCAACGTATGTGCCGTAGAGTTCACTTTGAATAGAGTATGTGTCATCGCCGTTGTTCTTTATTTTGAACAGGTAGCGCGGGTCTTTGTTGTTGAGCACTCTCCATTTCACGTAGGTGTCTTGTGTAACGTGCATGGCAATCTTGCCTTGCTCCTGGAAGCCGTCCTGGTTGCTTACTATGTAGTAGTAGCCGTCCTCGACGCCGCGCATCGAGTGGTCCTGCTCGTTGAACTTCTGTGCAGCCTCCGCGAGCTTTGCTATCATGCCGTCCACCTCGCCGTCGGAAGCCGAAGCCTCGTCATACATTGTGCGTGCCTCTGCGATTACGGCGTTTATTTCAGTAGCATCGCCTATGTGGTCGCCGGGGTTCGGGCCCACCTTGGAATCTTTTACAGCGCCTGCCGCATCGGTTATTGCCTCATTCAGCTTGGAGAACAAAGGAATGTCGGCATCGGCAACTTTCTCCACGAGCCATACGCCGTCCTGCGGGTGGTAGTCGTTGTTTGACGAGACCACGTTGCCGCCGTCAGCGTTCCAGAAGTTCCCGTTGTCGCTCGCGTAGAGCTTGAACACGTTGCTGTACTGCTGCTTGAAGGTGTTGTATGTCTTGCTTGTGCCTGCCATGCGCGTAAGCCCCCAGTTGTTGCCCGAGGAAGAGGACACGATGTAGGTGGAGTCCTGCGTGCCGCAGTTTTTAAGCACGAGGTTGCCGTCGGCGTTCTTTATGACGTGCCACACTGCGGACGCGTCAAAGAGCGGGTCAACCGCGTCGTGGCCGAGATACCATTCGTTGTACTTGAAGAATGGCTTGAGATATTCGTCGTACGCACAGTCCTTGAAGGTGTAGTATCCCTCCTCGATGGGGATTATTTTTCCCTGTAGGGTTTCGGTGGCTGCGTTGAGTTCGGCTATGAGCGCGGAGTGGTCGTCTTCGCTGCTTGCTGCTGCCTGTGCTTTCTTGAGCACGGCGCTGAAGGTGTCGTAGTCTTCCTGCGAAACCTGTCCGGGATTTGCTCCCACGGTGAACTGCTTGCCGAGCGCGGTGGTTATCGCCTCGTTGAGCTTGAACGAGTTTGTTGTCTTGTCTGCGGGAACAGGCACGAACTTCACCATTGATGCCACGTTCTGGCTTTTGCTTGTGTGCATAAAGCCGTCTGCGATATTGATGGCGTAGTTGTATTTGTTGTCGGTTGAGAAGATGTATGCGCATCCGTTGCTTAGGAACTGCAACTTGAAGCTGGCGGGGTTAAGGCCGGTCATCAGTATGTAGGGACTTTCTTTGTCGCCCTTGCCCACGTTTTCAACGAATGTGAGGTCTTGTTTGCCGCAGTTCTTGAATGCGTATGTACCATCGGCGTTTTTGGTTACGTGCCAAACGTAAGAGGGGTCGAATTCGGCGTCATTGCGTGTGTATGCGCCGAGTCTCCAGGTTTCTCCGTCCAATATTGGCACCATGCAGACGTTTGATTTGTTGTAGTTGGAGAAGTTGATGAAGTAGTAGCCATCGTCGAGCGAGCCTTCCACTTCGGTAATCTCCTCGATGTCGTCGAGCTGTGCGGGGTCTATCTTGTCGAAAAACCAAGAAGTTACCATGCCTGCCTCCGACATTTGCCCCCAGTAGCCTGTTATTTGCTCTCCCTGGAACACGCCTTGGTATCCAAGCAGCGGGCCGTATTGGGGAGCGGCCTTTACGTTGGCGATGAGGTAGCTGCCGTCAACCACCGAAGATGGCGGTATCTGGATTTCCGCCGGTTCGCTAACAAAGCCCGCGCCTTCGCCAAAGCCCATGTCGGGTACTTTACCTATGTACATGTTGGCCTCGTAGTTTCTTATGGAGTAGCCATCTCCGAATTTCTTTATCTCGAAGATAAACGGCAGGTCTCCTTTGGTGATTTTGTTGGGGACAAGGTGGTTTGCGTAGTGCACTCGCAGGGCCTGGTTTGTCCCGGTGTTGTTGTACAGCAGCGCGTCGGTGGGGTGGGCTGCATTCGAAATGAAGTAGTAGCCCTCTTCCGGACCGTTGCTCTGCGCAACAACCGTCTGTCCCGCGCTTGAGAGCGCGAACAGCACGACAGCGGAAAGAATCCTCGCTGTCCAAAGTCTCAGTTGATTCATATAAATTTTATTTTGGTTAGACATATTTTCATGATATTGTTTCCTTCCTTCGTATCGCGCGGAGGTTTGTTTTCATGGATGAAAGTTTTGCAAATATAGATAAAACTTTCAATGCAGAGACGTGTTCCGCAAAAAAAAACACAGACTATGCTTAAAAAAGTGCAACGGCTGCGGGGAATACTCTTGTGTTTGCGCTTTCTTGTGTGCAAATAGCGTTTTTTGCGTTTTTATGGCTACTTTCGCCGACGGTTTCGCATTTTTGCCGAAAACGGAATTGTGTGTTTTTGTAATAAGCAAATCAATATTAAAATAATTATGGATAATAAGGAGAGATTAGTGTTTGTTGACTACCTGAGGGTGGTTGCCTGTTTCCTTGTGATGCTTGTGCATTCGAGCGAGAATTTTTACGGCGCCGACGCATCGGGCATGGCGGGTAACGTTTCTAAGTTGGCAAACGAGGCCAACCGCTTTTGGGTGGCGTTCTACGACGGCGGCGTGGCGCGCACGTGTGTGCCGCTTTTCATGGTTGTTTCGGCGTTTTTGCTTGTGCCCATGAAAAAGGGCGTTACCATGGCGGGATTTTACAAGCACCGTTTTCTGCGCATACTGCCGCCGTTCATATTCTTCTCGCTGCTCTACTGCTTTCTGCCAATGATGTGGGGCAGTATTACATGGGAACAGTCGGTTGCCGACCTCTGCCGTCTGCCGCTCAACTTCCCATCTATGGCGGGGCATTTGTGGTTTATGTACCCCCTCATAAGCTTATATCTTATAATGCCCGTGATATCGCCGTGGCTTGAAAGGGCAACGGCCGGGGATGAGCGGATTTTCATGGGACTGTTTGCTCTGTCAACGTTTATGCCGTGGCTTCACAAGTTTGTCGCGCCCGAGTTGTGGGGCGAATGTTTTTGGAACGGTTTCCACATGCTGTGGTATTGCTCGGGCTACATAGGCTATTTGGTTATGGCCCACTACATACGCTTCCACATAAAGTGGGCGGTTAAAAAGCGCCTTGTTGTGGGGGCGGCGTGCTTCGTGGCGGGCGCGGCGTTCACGGCGTGGTCGTTCTGGTGGAAAGGCGTGCCGGGACAGCTTATCGATACTCCCATTTTGGAGTGGTCGTGGGAATTTTGCACTCCTAATGTGCTTTGCGCCACATTCGGACTGTTCCTGCTTTTCACCTGCATAGGAGCAAACAAGCAGTGCGGGCTCGTAACGGGCATATCAAAGCGTTCGTATGGCATGTATCTTATGCACATGTTCTTCCTCGCGCCCATAGCATCGTTCTTTGTAAACGGCAACCAGGCCAACCCGCTGGTGCCCGTTTATCTCGCAATACCTTGCATAGCCGTGCTTACGTTCCTTTGCAGCGCAATAACGGCAAAGCTGTTGTCGTATGTTCCCGGCAGCCGCTGGTTCTTGGGATGATGGCTTTGCATTCGGCGTGAAAAACGGTTGATGCCCCGCGTGGAGGCATGGCGAAACGAAAAACAAACCGCAATCATGGCAACTTTGCCGTGGTTGCGGTTTTTGCATGCCTGCGAGTAAAATTTGCGCCAAAAGCAAGAAAATGCGCCAAGTTGTTGTTTCATGGGAATTTAACCGAATTTGAGCGGTTTTTGCAAGATTTTGTTTTTCAGATGTTTGCAAACGGCGAAAAAAGGTCTGATGTAGTTTGAATTATGTCAGACATAATTTTTCCTACGTCCTATGTGGTTTTTCCCACGTCAAATGTAGTTTTGGCGGTATTTGGGAAAAGCGGACAAATTTGGTTTTGCCGAAATAATTTGAGCGGTGCATGTTGTTTTTGGTCGCACACGGCATATATGTAGGAGGGTATGACATACGCGCGGTACACCATCGCGTGAGCCACACCGCAAACCGCCGCCGCGACATTGCAAACCCGCGCAATCCGGGCGTATGCCATACGCCCCTACGGCGGTGCATTTTTCTGATTGATTGTTGTTTGTGCATTTTTGTTGCGTATTGCATACGCCCTTTGCACCGCCGCATAAAGCGCACGGCAAACCGCCGCCGCGACATTGCAAACCCGCGCAATTCGGGCGTATGCCATACGCCCCTACAGCGGTGCAATTTATTGACTTTACACCGCCGCACAAGCCGCGCCACAAACCTTTATCGCGACATTGCAAACCCGCGCAATCCGGGCGTATGCCATACGCCCCTACGGCGTTGCATTTTTCTGATTGATTGTTGTTTGTGCATTTTTGTTGCGTATTGCATACGCCCTTTGCACCGCCGCGTAAAGCGCTTTGTGCAAGCAAGGCAATAATTCGCATCAGCGCCGCAAAATTCATGAGCATACCCATATTTCATCCCGGACAAAGAACGAAAACGTAAAAACCGCCGGCCCGGAGTACGAATTTTACGTAGATTCCGCCTGTTGGCAGCGCTTTTTTCATGACAAAACAGCAGCCCGCACGTTCCGTTGTGGTTGTGGTGCGGGCTGCAAACGTAATAATTCTGTGTAGGTATTTATAAAAGAGTATTGCTGTAGTCTAAAACTTTTACATTGCCTTTTTCAGGCGTTCTATAAAATCGTCAGCCTGTTCGATGGTTAAACATAACGGCGGCAGAAGCCTTAGAATGTTCGTGCCGGCCCCGCCTGTAAACACGCGCTGGTCGAATATGAGGCTCTTGCGCAAATCCTTTACGGGCTTATCGAATTCAAGGCCTATCATAAGTCCGCGTCCGCGTATTTCCTTTATTCCGGCAATTTCCTTGCAGCGTTCCATGAGGTGTTTGCCCACTACGGCGGCGTTCTCGATAAGATTTTCGTTCTCAATCACATCGAGCACCGATATTGCCGCTGCGCATGCAAGGTGGTTTCCGCCGAACGTTGTGCCGAGCATTCCGTAAACGGGCTTGAACTTGGGCGAAATAAGCAGCCCGCCCATCGGAAAACCGCAGGCTATGCCCTTTGCCACGGTTATGAGGTCGGGTTTCACGCCAAGGTGTTGGTGTGCGAAGAACTTTCCGCTGCGTCCGTAACCGCACTGCACCTCGTCGCAGATGAGCACCGTGCCTTGTTCGTCGCACGCCTTGCGCACGGCTTGCATGAACTCCCTGCTTGCAAGGTGTATTCCCCCCACGCCTTGTATGCACTCGATAATCACGGCGCACACGTCGCCTTTCGCTATCTCGCCGACAAAAGCCTTGGTGTCGTTGAGCGGCAGGAACGTAACGTGCCCGTTCTTGTTTATCGGCGCGTTTATCTTGGGGTTGTCGGTGGCTTCCACGGCGAGCGAGGTTCGTCCGTGAAAAGCTCCTGCCGAGGCGAGGATTCTTGTTCTGCCGTTGTGGAACGATGCGAGCTTCAGGGCGTTTTCGTTGGCTTCCGCCCCCGAGTTCACAAGAAACAGGGAATAATCCTCGTAGCCCGATGCTTTGCCGAGACGTTGCGCGAATTCCGTTTGCAGATGGTTTTGCACCGAGTTGGAGTAGAATCCCAGCCGGTTGAGCTGCCGGCTGACGCACTCTATATAGTGCGGGTGGCAATGCCCGATGCTTATAACGGCGTGCCCGCCGTAGAGGTCGAGATATTCGTTGTCGTCGGCATCCCAAACGTTGCATCCGCGCCCGCGTACTATCTCTACATCATATAATGGAAAAACGTCGAATGGTTTCATGTTGCAATTTTTTTTTCAGAAAGCCGCCGCCTTGAGCCTGAGCCCTGTGTCTTCGGCAATTCCGAACATAATATTCATATTCTCCACGGCCTGTCCCGCCGCGCCTTTCAAAAGGTTGTCTATAACCGATGTAACGAGCAGCCGGTCGCCGTGTTTCTGCGCGTGAACGAGTGCCCGGTTTGTGTTTACCACCTGTTTCAGGTCGATGTCGCGCCCCACGTAGTGCGTAAACGGTTCGCCGTTGTATGTTGAGTAACATTTGTCTATTTCCTCCTGCGACAGCTCCGTGCGCATGAACACCGTGGTAAAAATGCCGCGTGCAAAGTCGCCGCGGTAAGGCACGAAGTCGAGCTCACCGCCGAAGCCGGGCTGAAACTCCCTGATGCTTTGGTTTATTTCGAGGAGGTGCTGGTGGGTGAAAACCTTGTAAACGCTCATGTTTCCGTTGCGCCAGCTGAAATGTGTGGTTGCCTGCGGTTTCACTCCCGCCCCGGTGCTGCCGGTTATGGCGTTAATAACCACGTCTCCCTTCAATGCCCCGGCTTTTGCCAGCGGCAGCAGCGCAAGTTGTATGCAGGTGGCAAAGCATCCCGGGTTGGCAACGTGGCGTGCCTTGGCAATCTGCGCACGGTGGGTTTCGGGCAGACCGTAAACGTAGTCGTTTCCCGGCGCGGCTATCCTGAAATCCTGCGCAAAGTCAATGATTTTCACGTTTGCCGGCACGGGGTTGTTTTTGAGGAACTCCGCGCTCTTTCCGTGTCCGAGACAGATGAACAAAACGTCAATCCCGTCAAGCGGCAATGCGTCTGTGAATCTAAGGTCTGTTTCTCCGAGCAAACCTTCGTGCACGTCCGAGAAAAGGTTTCCCGCATTGCTTTCCGAATTGGCGAATACAATTTTTGTTTGCGGGTGGTTGAGCAAAATTCTTATCAGCTCGCCTGCGGCATATCCTGCCGCGCCTACTATTCCTGCCTTTATCATTGTTGCGTGTTAACGGCGTTCGTCCTTGTGTTTGGAGTAATATATGCGCAGTGGCGTTGAAGTAACCTTTATGAAGCCTTTCGCCTCTTCCGAAGTCCAGCCCTTTTGCGTTTCGCCATATTCTCCGAACGGATTTTTCACCAAGTCGTCTTTTGAGTCAACGCCAACGGTTTCGAAAGAAAAGGGACGGAGTTTCAGGGTTACCACACCGTTCACGTTGCGTTGCGAAGAGGTTAGCATAGCCTCGATGTCGGTCATCACCGGTTCCATGTACTGACTTTCGTGCAGGAACATTCCGTACCAGTTGGCAACCTGGTCTTTCCAGTATTGCTGCCATTTTGAAAGAGTGTATTTCTCCAGAAATCGGTGTGCGCCTATAACCAGCATGGGTGCCGCTGCCTCGAAGCCCACTCGCCCTTTAAGGCCCACTATAGTGTCTCCCACGTGGCAGTCGCGCCCTATGGCGTATGCCGCGCCTATTTTCTCTATTTCCTGTATGGCCTTTATTTTGTCGCTGTATTCTTTGCCGTTTACGGTGGCTATTTCGCCTTTTTCGAAGCCTATTTTCAGTTCGGTTTCGTTTTTTTCCGTGGCGTGTTTGAGGTATGCCGATTCGGGCAGCCCCCGGTTGCTGTCGAGAATTTCGCCGCCGCAGATTGACGTTCCCCAGATTCCCACGTTGTAGGAGTATTTCAGCTTTGCGAAGTCGGCCTTGAAACCGTGTTCGTTCAGATAGTCTGTTTCTTCCTTGCGTGTAAGCACGCGGTCTCTCGTGAGGGTGATTATTTCCTTTCCCGGTGCCATTACAAGGAACGTCATGTCGAAACGTATTTGGTCGTTGCCCGCGCCGGTTGATCCGTGGGCAATTGCATCGGCTCCCACCTCGTTGGCGTAGCGTGCTATGGCGATGGCCTGAAAAATTCTTTCGCTCGAAACAGATATGGGGTAGCAGTTGTTGCGCAGCACATTGCCGAAAATCATGTATTTAAGGCTTTTCTCGTAGTATTCCTGCGTAACGTCGAGGGTAACATATTTTGCCGCCCCCAGCTTGTAGGCGTTTTCTTCGTTGGCTTTGAGTTGCTCTTTGCTGAAACCTCCCGTGTTGGCGCAAGCTGCGTGTACCTCGTATCCCAGTTCGTGTGCGAGATACATCACTGTGTATGAGGTATCGAGCCCGCCGCTGTAGGCCACAACCACTTTCTTTTTCTTTTCCATTGCTTTTATTATGTTTTTGTTGTAGCTAAATTAGTTATCTCAGACCTTTTGCCGCCGCCTCCTTTGCCATTTTCACCACATCGGGCGGCAGTTCCACCGGCAGTGGTTCGCCTTCGTGGTTGGCAGGGTCGTATAGCATGCCGGTGCACACGCAGTATTTTCTGCCTGTGCGGGCAAGAATGTCGCAGTTTATGCAGCATGGGTGTTCGGGCGTGCCGCAGCCTTTCCAATACTCGTCGTCTTGCGTGAGGTCGCACAGCGGCACAGGCACATAGCCGAGTTTGGTGTTTATCTTCATAACCGCTCCCTGGCTGGTTAGTCCGAACAGCTTTGCGTGCGGCCAGCGCAGGCGGCTTAGCGTGAACGCTGTTTCTTTAATGCGTGTGGCAAGGTGGTGGTGCCTGAACTTCGGCACTACAATCAGTCCCGAATTTGCCACATAGTGCTTGTTCTCCCAGCTTTCTATGTAGCAAAATCCGGCGAACTCCTCTCCGCTGAGGGCTATTATTGCTTTGCGTTCGCGCATCTTCTGCGCCACGTATTCATGTGTTCTCGAGGCGATGCCCGAACCGCGCACTTTTGCGGCGTCGGCTATCGTTTTCAGAATTGTGTCGACATACTTTTCATGAGACGCGTCGGCAACCAACACGTCTATTCCGTCGTTGTAAATCATTTTTGTTTTTAAGTTTGAATTCCCGAGCGTGCTGCCTCGGTACTTTACAGGCATCTCTCTATTTGCGGGAGAATTTCCTTGAGGTCGTTCAATATGTCTTGTTGCGTGCAGTTTTTCTTTGCCACAACCACCACGGTGTCGTCTCCGGCCAGTGTGCCTGCGATGTGCTCGAAGTGTTTGTTGTCGATGTTCCCGGCCAGTGCCGCCGAAAATCCCGGTATGGTGTGCAATACCATTATCTCTCCGCCCGGTTCGCAGTTCAGAAGGCATTCTTCAACGGGTACGCTGCTGTTTGTGCTTTTCTTAACGGCGTGGGTGTAGTTGGGATTGTTGGGCAAGATGTAGCGCACGTGTCCAAACTGCGTTGTGATGCGTATTGCGCGCAAGTGGTGAAGGTCGCGTGAGAGTGTGGCCTGCGTGGAGCCGTGCCCCACATTAACCAATTCCTGCAACAACTGCTCCTGGCTGCAGATGTTTTTTTCGTTTAGGATTTTCCTGATGTAGCCAAGGCGAATTTCTTTTTCTTTCATTCTGTCAAAATGCCGTTTCATACGGCAAAAGTACAGCGTTTTTCGCAAACACGATAATTTTTTATGCAATAAAATAATGCATAAAACCCGATTTTATGCAGTGGATATTCATATCGAGGCAGTGTTGCGGTTAAAAGTAAACGGGGAATGTGGTTGGGTATAACATGTTAAGTAACAAATAAAAAGCCTATGACGCTGCAAATATATATGGAGTGAAAACCGGGTAAGGGGTCAATGAATAATATGCGCATATTTGAATTAAGATTTGCAATATTCAATACTCCGTTTTTTTGTGGCAAACAAAGTTATGCTTGTAAAATGCAAAGCGCGTAAAGCGTTTTGAAAGTTGCGCCGATAACAAGCACGGTGAAACGCGTGTGCTACGGAGTATGCGGCGTTGGTTGTGTGGGATGTGTAATTGCAAGTGGAGCAGAAAGTTAAATCTGTTTCAAAAACACTGCATACGGATTTGTGTTTCAAGTGGTTGCGGGTGGCGAAAAAAGGTCTGATGTAGTTTTTCCTATGTCCGATGTAGTTTTTTCTATGTCTGATGTAATTTTTTTTACATAGGACATGTTTTGTTTCATATCCCATTTGGTTTTTTCTGTCTCGAACTTTCGGTGTCATTGTAGGGATGTTCCTTCGTCGGTGTGTGTGTTAGCGCGTCTTGAAGTCAGCACGGCTTTGGGTGTAGTCGCGTTTTTTGCTCCGATTTAATATAAAACAACCTTTCAAATTTTCGGGAAAGGAATAATATAGCTACTTTTGCCACGTAAATAGATTATGTTGCGAATATTAGAACTATATATGAGAAAAATAATTGCGATTGTTGCGTTGTCGGTATTGGCATTCGGTATTTTTGCAAGTTGCGGCGACGATGACAACAAGAGCATCGGGCTTAGTTCCGACTGTGCCATAAATGCAATCGTTATGGGAAATTTGTCGCGCCTTTACCACACTTATCTTGAAAGCGGCAAAGACACAAGCTACACCGTAACAGTGCCGGGAAGCTCGTTTCCGTTGCACATTGACCAGATAAACCGGCGTATATTCAACAGCGATTCTCTGCCAGTTGGCACGGCGGTGAATAAAGTGTATTTCACCACCTTCAGTGCTGACGGCGTGGTTGCCTACCGGCTTGAAAACGGCAAAGACACAATGTATTCGGTAAAAGACACCCTTGACTTTACTGCTCCAAGAACTTTCACGGTTTATGCCACTGATGGTTCGGGCAGCAGGTCGTACACCGTGAGCATAAACGTTCACAACGCCAATCCCGACGCTTATTCTTGGGTTGCTGCTTCGCCGGCAGATGATATTGTGGCGAAATTGGAAAATATGCGCATGATTGCCGGCAACGGCAGACTTCATCTTTGGGGAACCGAAGGCGGAAGCCCCGTGGCACTGTGGCGCAACGCGCAAGGCGGCGTTGAAGCATGGGAAAAAGAGACTGTTTCGGGCGCGGACGGACTGCGTCCCGAGAGCGTAAACCGGTATGGCGACAGGTTTGTGGCCATAGCAAACTCCGGACTCGTGGAATCGGTCGATGGCGCAAGGTGGACGGCGGTTTCAACATCGCTCGTCCCCGACGGAATATTTGCCGTTGGCGACAAGCTGTATGTTACCGTGGCAGGGAAAATATACAGTTCCTCGGACTTGTCCTCGTGGAAACAAGAGAGCGTGGACGATGGCTCGGCCCCGCTGCCGGTGGAAGACGTGCATTCGGCGGTGCTCGGCGCGGTTAACAACCCGAAGATAGAAAACATAGTGTGCCTTGGGTATGCCAACGGCAAAAGCGAAACTTGGAAAAAGGAAGTAAACACGGTTTATCCCGAGGACAACGCGTGGAGCTATTATCCCATAACCGCGGAAACCCCACGCACGCTGCCCCGTTTGCAAGGCTTCAGCATGATGGTGTATGACGGCAATTTGTATTCCGCCGGAATAAACGGCGACACGGTGAACGTATATGCCAGCACCGACGGGGCGCGCTCATGGCAGCTTGTGAAAGAGCCTACGATTGTACCCGCAGGAATGGGAAAACCGGACGAAATAAGAATGGCGGCCGACGATGACAACAATATATGGTTGGTTTGCAGTGGCACGGGTATGCTTTGGAAAGGCTACCTGAACAGACTCAAGGCTGCAAAAACAGAATAGACGGAGATGAAAAAGGCGGTTGCTCTGCTTGTCGTTGCACTTGTGGGCTTTGCATGCTCATGGGCGCAAGACGATGTGGACTATCGCTACGAGATAGGCGGCGCGCTCGGCGGCAGCTTCTATCGCGGGCAGCTTAACCATAAGTTTTTCGGACAGATGGGCTTTGCCGCAGGAGCTGTGGGACGATGGAACATAAATCCGTACATGGCTGTGAAGACCATGCTCGGATACGCATCGGCAAAAGGTTCAACCAATGGCGTTGCAGACTTTTTTCCCGCCGACCCGGCCGACCCGACTGTGTCGCTCGAAAAGCGCAAATACAAGCTGAACGGCGGAATTGTGGACTTCAGCGCGACATACGAGTACAACTTCTGGCCGTTCGGACTTCATCACGGATACCAGGGCAGGCAGCGCATAACGCCTTTCCTGCAACTCGGGCTCGGGGCGTGTTATGGAACGGCCGGAAAGGCGTTATCCTTGCAAATTCCGATAGGCGTGGGAGTGAAATACAAACTTAAACCGCGTGTGAACCTGGGCTTCGATTGGCTGTACCATTTCTCGCTAAGCGACAAACTCGATGGCTTTGAAAAACCTTACGGCATAAAGTCGTCGGACTTTGCAAACAAGGACAGCTACAGCACGGCGATGTTCTACATAAGCTACGAATTCTCGCCGAAATGCCCGCAGTGCAATAAAAACGACTGACAAGAACAAAACGACCGGACTATAAAAATATAAAATATGAGTGTTCCGCAGATAGACATGCAACGCATACCCCGCCACATAGCCATAATAATGGACGGCAACGGCCGGTGGGCCGTGGGGCGCGGGCTGCCGCGCACCGCCGGACACAAAGAAGGGGTGGAAACCGTGAAGCGCATAACCGAAGAGGCCGTGCGGCTCGGAGTGGAGTATCTCACACTATATACATTCTCAACCGAGAACTGGAAACGACCGAGCAGCGAGGTGGCGGCATTGATGTCGCTTGTCCTCACATCGCTACAAGAAGAGTTATTCATGCGAAACAACGTGCGGTTCCGCGTAATAGGCGACACGGCAAAGCTTCCGCCGGAGGTGCAGAATAAACTGAGAGAGTGCGAGAACGATACGGCCGGAAACACAAGCATGACCCTTGTCGTGGCGTTGAGCTACTCTTCGCGCTGGGAGATTGTAGAGGCGGCAAGAAGCATAGCCGCGGATGTGGCGCAAGGAAAACTTGAAATTTCGCAAATTAACGAGGAAACGTTCTCAAACCACCTTGCAACGGCATTCATGCCCGACCCCGAGCTGATGATACGTACGGGGGGCGAACTGCGACTCAGCAATTATCTGCTTTGGCAGTGCGCGTATTCAGAACTGTATTTCTGCGACACTTTCTGGCCCGATTTCAAGGAGAAGGACTTGCAGCTCGCCATAGCCGACTACCAGAGCCGTCAAAGGCGGTTCGGAAAAACCGGCGAGCAGATGCAGAAGGAGACAATATAATAAAGAAACCGAAGAAATAAAAAGGCGGACGGACGGTGCTCGTGTTTGCACGCCCCGCAACATAAATAATATGAAACATATAACGAGAACAGCCATGCTGGCCGCTGCCGCTTTTGCCGCAGTGGAACTTTGCCATGCCTCGGTGCAGCGGGACAGCGTAATCGTGAAGCCCGATATAGTTTATTCCACACAGCAAAACCACTATATCCTTGGCGGGTTTGTTGTTGACGGAGTGGCTAATTACGATGGGGAACTGTTGCGCAACATATCCGAACTTAAAGTGGGGCAGACCCTAACAATCCCCGGCACCGACATAACCAACGTTTTGCAGCGATATTGGAAACAGAAAATATTCAGCGATGTATCCGTCTCGGCCGATAGTATTGTGGGCAACAAGATATACCTGCACATTAAGCTCGCGGCACGCCCAAAGATTTCAACACTGAATTACCACGGTGTCAAAAAGTCGCAGCGTGAAGACCTTGAACAGCGTCTCGGACTCAAGCCCGGGAGCCAGGTTTCGCCCGACATTATAGACCGCGCCAAGATTATAATAAAGCGATACTTCGAGGAGAAAGGCTACCAAAACGCCAAAGTGGAAATTTTACAGCAAGACGACGTTTCGGCGGCAAACCAGGTGATTGTTGATATAAACATCGACAAAAACGAAAAGGTCAAAGTAAAACACATATACTTCACAGGCGTGGAGCGCGGCAAGGTGAAGAAACTTAAAAAGGCCATGAAGAAAACCCACGAGGTAAACAAGCTCGCAAACCTGTTCCGCGCAAAAAAGTTCCTGCCCGAGGAATACAAAAAGGATAAAGGCTTCATTATAGACAAGTACAACGAGTGGGGCTTTCGCGATGCCATAATCACGAGCGACAGCGTTGTGCCCTACGATGAAAAGCACGTAAATCTTTATATAAACATAGAAGAAGGACAGAAGTATTATCTGCGCAATGTGAACTGGGTGGGAAACACCGTTTACAGCTCGGAATCTCTTTCCCGTGCACTTAAGATGAAGCGGGGCGATGTGTACAACCAAACGTTCCTTAAAAAACGCCTGAACGAGGACGAAGACGCCATAGGAAACCAGTATTACAACAACGGCTACGTGTTTTACAACCTCAACCCTGTTGAAACCAACATCGATGGCGACTCGATAGACCTTGAAATGCGTATTTACGAGGGGCAGCAGGCAACTCTCAACCATGTGCGCATAAGCGGCAACAAGAGGGTTTACGAAAACGTTATTCGCCGCGAACTGCGTACAAAGCCGGGCGACCTTTTCAGCAAGGAGGCTGTTATGCGCTCAATGCGCGACCTTGCGGCGCTTAACTTCTTCGACCCCGAAAAAATAGAGCCCGACATAAAGCCCGACCAAGAGAACGGAACGGTTGACATAACTTACAAGCTTGAACCCAAGCCGAGCGACCAGGTGCAGTTATCGTTTGGCTGGGGTCCCACGGGAATTGTGGGAACAGTGGGCTTGAAGTTTACAAACTTTTCGATGCAGAACCTTTTCAACAGCAAGAACCGCCGTGCATTGTTCCCGCAGGGCGACGGGCAGCAGCTTTCGCTTTCGGCACAGACCAACGGAACTTATTATCAAAACTACTCGTTCAACTTCCTCGACCCATGGTTTGGAGGCAAGCGCCCGAACTCGCTTTCGCTTTCGGCTTTCTTCTCAAAGCAAACCGATGTGAACAGCAACTACTACAACAGCTCTTACTGGAACAATTATCAGAGCTACCTTTACGGATACGGCACATCGGGCGGTTATAACAGCTACAACTATTACGACCCCGACAAATATGTAAAGATATACGGTGTTTCGCTCGGATGGGGAAAACGTCTGCGTTGGCCCGACGATTATTTCTCGCTTACAACCGAGGCCACTTTCCAAAGGTACGACCTGAAGTCGTGGCAGTATTTTATAATCACCGACGGTAACTGCAACAACTTCAACCTGAGCCTTACTCTTTCGCGCAACTCCATTGACAATCCGATATTCCCGCGCAGGGGTTCCGACTTTACTCTATCGGTATCGGCCACGCCGCCATATTCGCTGTGGGACGGCAAGGACTATTCCACTCTTGCACGCGATTATCGCTCCGCGTCGTACAACAAGGAGATGCAGGACAAATATCGCTGGGTGGAATATCACAAGTGGAAATTCAAACTCCGCACATACACCGCGCTCACGGGCAGAAACAAATGCCCCGTGCTCATGACGCGAACCGATTTCGGCATTCTCGGGCATTACAACAAATACAAAAAATCGCCGTTCGAGACATTCTACATGGGCGGCGATGGTATGTCGGGATATTCATCGGGCTACGCCACCGAGACAATCGGACTACGCGGATACGAAAACGGATGCTTCACACCCTATGGTGCGGAAGGCTATGCCTACAGCCGCATGACTCTTGAACTGCGCTATCCGCTTATGCTTAAGGGGCAGACAAACATCTATGCCCTTGCGTTTGCCGAAGGCGGAAACGCATGGAACGACGTAAAGAAGTTCAATCCGTTCGACATGAAACGCTCTGCCGGCGCGGGTCTGCGCGTGTTCCTTCCCATGGTGGGACTTATGGGTATCGACTGGGCATACGGTTTCGACAAGGTGTTTGGCTCAAACAAAAACGGCGGTTCCCATATACACTTCATAATAGGACAGGAATTCTAAAACGTAATACCAATCATAAAAAACTGTTCAAAAATGAAATCATTACGTAACTTAATAATTGCTATGGCAGCATTGCTTGGCTGCTTTGCCACGGCGCAGGCGCAAAAATACGCTCTTGTGGACATGGAGTACATTTTGAAAAACATACCCGCATACGAGCGCGCCAACGAACAACTAAACCAACAGTCTAAGAAATGGCAGGCCGAGGTGGAGGTCGTACAGAATCAGGCACAGACACTATACAAAAACTACCAAAACGAGTCGGTGTTCCTTTCGGCCGAACAGAAAAAGCAGCGCGAACAGGCAATAGTTGACAAGGAAAAGGAGGCGGCAGAGCTTAAACGCAAGTATTTCGCCCCCGAAGGTGAATTGTTCAAAAAGCGCGAGAGCCTTGTGCAGCCCATACAGGACGAAATATACAACGCTGTAAAGGAAATATCACAAACCAAGGGCTATCAGCTTGTGATCGACCGTGCATCGGATGCGGCGATAATATTCGCCTCGCCTAAAATAGACATATCAAACGAAGTGCTCGTAAAATTAGGCTATTCCAATTAATTTCGTTACATTTGCACTTCTATAAAGCGGGAATAAATTAGAAAATCAGCAATAAACAATGAAAAAGGTAATTCTAACGGCTCTTCTGTTCTTACCGTTGAGCCTGTTTGCGCAGAAATTCGGACATTTCGACTCTTCTGAAATAGTAAAGGCTATGCCCGAATATGCAAAGTCGCAAACCGAAATTCAAAACCTGTCAAAGCAGTTCGAAGACGAAATCAAGCGCATGCAGGACGAGCTTACAAAGAAGGGGCAGGAATACGACCGCCAGCACGACTCGCTCCCCGACAACGTGAAGAAACGCCGCGAGCAGGAGCTTCAGGAGCTTTACCAGCGCATACAGCAGACATCAAACGATGACCGCGACTCCCTTCAGGCGGCTTCGGCAAACAAGATGCGCGAAATAACTCAGAAAATCGTGAGCGCAGTGAAGGCCGTGGGCGATGAAGGCAAGTATGTTTACATCATGGACACCACGGGCGGCATCCCCTACATCAGCAAAACCCTCAGCGAGGACGTAACAAAGAAAATCCGCGAGAAACTCGGCTTGAAATAAGCCCGAGCGGCAAACAAACCACAAGGCGCATCCCTTTTTGAGGGGTGCGCCTTTTTCATGTAAAACGCCGAAAATGCCGAAGAAAATCCAATATGCTGATGCAGAGCTGTTTGTAATGAAAACAAAAAAGCATGTAAACGTCTGTGTTTCAGCGTGTGGAAAGCCGGAGAAAAAAGGTCCGATGTAGTTTTAATTATGTCTGATATAATTTTTCCTACGTCCTATGTAGTTTTTCTTACATCAAATGTAATTTTAGCGGTATTGGTTTTGCAGAAATTGTAGGGGCGTATGGCATACGCCCTGTACACTACCGCATGAACCGCACCGCAAGACAATATCGCGACAACGCAAACCCGGGCTATTCAGGGCGTATGCCATACGCCCCTACGGCGGCGCAATTTATTTGTTGATTGGATGTTGGATGTTTGCAGGGGCGTTTTTTATTCTGCGGCTTTGTCAATGTCCCATTGGGCTTCGAACTCGTCTTCGCCAACCAGCATATCCGTCTCTATGTCCGACAAGGTGTATTGCAGGATTACCGACATGGGCGGGTCGGACTTGACAAAATCCTCCGCGTTGCACTCGTTGGCGTCAACTATGCTGCGGCTGCCGTCCGGGTGTATGCTTACGGCTCTTGAAATAGTCGCTCCGCTGCACTCGCCATAGCAAACGGCATCGAATATTCTTGTCTTGAAATATATTTCACTCACGAAAATGGTGGCAAGCTGCCCTTTCAGCCCGACAAGCAGGCGGGCCAAAAACAGCAGGAGCTTCTTCTTTGCGTCCTCCTGCGTCATGGTCAAACTAAAACTTCTGCCGAGCTGGCCTTCGGAATGTGTCTGAAATTTTACGTTTGGAGCTTCCCTGTCAAGTTGGCTTTTGAGGTCTCCCATCGCCTTGTCCCAAATTCCTGTTTGGTCAGGAAATGCTACGTAGGTGTAGCTGCACAGGCGGAATTCGTTTTCTTCCGGGTTTAGCTGTATGAAGAAGTTTTCCTCGTTGAATGAGCAAAACAGCGGGTCGCCTTGAAACTGGTATTCATCGGAGGGGCGGCTGCAAACGGTCTGCAATGTTTTAATCCTCGACTTGAACCATCTTTTGTGGCGTCCCTTGTGGCGCAGTGAGATTACGAACATCGCCAGAGTGAAGATTAACGCCGTTGGCTGTATGTAGTCGCCGGCATGGAAGGCGGAGAATATGCCTATGCCGATGGCAATTAGGATTACAATGCAGACGCAGGCTATGGCTGCCTGGAATATTATCCTTGACTTTTTCGCGTTCATGACATTTCTGTTAATCGCTTCCTATGTCTTGGGGATGCGGCCGGCATTATATGCAGCCTCGCCGGTATCCTCGGCGGCTTTCAGGGTTTCCCCCGTGTCTTCGCAAACGTAGGCGGTGTGGCTTTTGAGGAAGATGTGGTTCAGCGTGAAGGCGAGGCTTTCCAATGTCTTTTCCCTGCATTTCGGCTTCAGCTCGCATTCCCATACAACAATCACGTGCCAGCCCATTTGCGCCAGGCGCAGGTGCTCTTCGGTGTCGCGTTCGCGGTTTCTCGCGATTTTCCTTTCCCAAAACGGCGTGTTTGTCTTGGGCATCTTGAAACTTTTGCAGCCTTCGTGTCCGTGCCGGAAGCATCCGTTTATGAAAATGCACGTGCGGTATTTGCGCAGCACCAGGTCGGGATGCCCCGGCAGCCGGTCGCTGTTCAAGCGGTAGCGGAAGCCGCACGCGAAAAGATACTTCCTCACCACAATCTCGGGCTTTGTGTCGCGGCTGCGTATGGCAGCCATGCAGCGGTGCCGTTGCTGCGGCGTGAGCTTGCCCATTGCCGCCGTCTGCTATTTGACCACCGCCTGAAAGCCTTTGATGTAGGTCTCGCCGCCCGAGCTTACCGCGTAATACGGCTCGTATGAAATTTTGTTTGCCCCTGCGATGTGCCGCCCTGTTTCCGCAATCACGAGGTCCACACTTACATCGAGTGCGCCCTTGCCCACTTTCTCGGGGGAATAGAATGCGAATTTGCACAAATTATATGCGCCGTAGGGATTGGTGTATCCCTCGTTGAAAGCCCATGGTGCCGTTTGCCACGGCGTAGTTCCGCCATAGGCGTACCATGCGTCGCAATATTGGTTCCAGCCGCCCCCGCTCTTTTTAAGCATGCAGGTCTTGAGGAAAAGCAGGCCTTGCAGTTGGCATTCGTACTGGTTTTCGCTTTGCATTCCCAACGTGGTTCCCTTGCACCAGGCTCCGTATGGGATTTGCGGATTGTTCGAGGTGTATGTTCCAAGATACTTTGCGCCGGTGAAGCGGAAGGAAGGTTTTTGGTCGTATTTGAGCTCTATCGGCACAGGCTCGCCATAGGCGGTCTTGAAGTCGCTCAGGTTATAGTCGGTGGTGTATTCTATGTAGGAGCAAACGGTGTAGTCGCCGTCGGTAACGGCTGTAAGTTTGTTGTAGTCTATGAACATTTCATTTTCGTCCACCGAAAAGTTTTGCGTGGATGTGGCGGAAGTTACGTTGCCCGAATTTTGGCCGTCGCTTTCTGAAATCATGGAAAACTTATGGAAACTTTGCCCCGAGCGGAATATCTCTAAACCCCAGTCGCGTATGGCCGTGATGTTTTTGTTGCCGTATGCGTTGCAGGTGGCGTTGAACTCGAACTGGAAATGCACCTTTTTGTCCTCGTAGCATTCGTTGTCGTGTGAGTATGTCGCCTCGCAGCTTGCCGAAGTCTGCCTGAAAGTGAAATCCACGTCTGACGCCGCCAGAGGGACAGTTTCGCCGTGTCTCACAAAGTCGCAGCTGAGCTTGAACCTTTCCTTGCCGAGAAAGTCAAGGTCGGAAATAAGATATGGACGCAGTTTTATGTGGTCGCCGGTGGGGTAAACAACGAGAGTGTATTGCGCACGGTAATCGTCGGTTTTGCTCACAAGTATTTCGCCCGAGCGTACATCGGTGCGGTTGTACCAAGGATCAATCACATCGCGTGCCAGCACTCCGCAATAAACGTCGTTGTTGTAGATTTTCTGCACGCACGCCCCCAGCTCCGTGTGGTTCTGCGTTATTTGATTCGGGATGTCATTCGCCCCCGTAATCTCCACCGTTACGTTGTATCCGCTGTCGCTGCGTTTCTTAATGTCGGTTATTTGTATGCCGGCGTTTCCGTACAAGAACTCTTGCACTTTGGCCACCTGCGCCTCGTATTCCTGTGCTGCCCAGCTCAAAGGCAGCGTTGCCGCGCCGGCAGAAGAGCCGGCCGTCTTGCTGATGCCGGCTGTCAGGATGGTGAGCGAGGCTTTCACCCATTTCTCGTCGTGCATATCCTCTGTGAAGTTGCACGCGGTGAGCAGGTCGTCAAGGTGCGGGATGTTTTTTGTGAGCAGCTTCTCAATCATCGATTTCGTCCAGTCTCCCACCACGCCTTTCGTATGCACCGCCCGGCTTGCCGCCGACTGCGTGGCGGTGTGCTTGTCCGTAATCTCCACGGTGCGCGCGTCGAGCTCGGACGAATTGTTATGGCTTACTTCAAAGACAGTCAGCTTGCCGTCTGACTCGCACACTTCAGACATCAAATCGAGTCCGCCTATTCTTAGAATATGATTGTCTTCGGGGTCAACCTCGAAAAGAACCGCCTTGTATGTGTAGTGTTGCGAATTGTCAAGATAGTAAAGTATTGTCCCCTTGCTCCTGTTGGCATGAGCCATGAGGAACGTGCCGTTGTAGAATATGCCCTCCTCCCAGCCGTTGGCGGTGTCCTGCACGGCGTAGTAGGTGTTTTTCTTGAACTGTGATTTTTCGCCGCTGCCGCCTCCGTTTTCGGAGTCCTGACACGAAACGAAAGCTGTAAAGCCTATGACGGCGGTGAGAATCGTTAAAAGATGGCGTAAGTGCATAGCTGTGACTTTTTGATTGGAACAGACGTTGTTAATGATTGCAAAAATACGAAAATACCGCCAATTAGCATGGCATCAGGCTTGGCTGTTGCAAAATAATGTGCCATGGGCAAAATTTCCGCGCCCCGCTTGCCCGAACGGCGTAAGCCGTTGAGCTACAAGAAAATACCCGCACAAAAACAAAATACCATAACGTTTTGTTTTTCAAATGTTTGCAAGCGGCGAAAAAAGGTCTGATGTAGTTTGAATTATATCAGACATAATTTTTCCTACATAGGACATAGAAAAAACTATGTCCTATGTAGTTTTTGGGGACTCCAATCCCCAACTCACGCATATAATCACTATTTTTGTCGTTGAAGCATAAAAACAATGAAAATAAGAATTTCCATTTTTTTAGTTTGCGCGGCCGCCATTTGCGGAACGGCGCAAAACAACCTGAAAACAGAGCATCTCGTTTCGCCTCTCGGCATTGACAACGCCGCGCCGAGGCTCTCGTGGCAAACTTCGGGCGAGAGCCAGAAAAGTTATTCGATTGCCGTGGACACCGACAGCGTTGCCGCCGCCTCGGGAAAGGGCGGCGTGTGGAACACCGGCGTTGTGGAATCCGACAGCCAGAGCGCCGTTTACGCGGGAAAGCCCCTGAAACCGTTCACAACGTATTACTGGCGCGTGGCTACGGTTGCGACTGACGGCAAAACGGCTGTTTCGCCTGTGGCGAGGTTTGAAACCGGGATGATGAGCGTTGAAAACTGGCAGGGGTCGTGGATTAGCGACAACAACAGCCGCGACCACAAGCCTGCGCCCTATTTCAGAAAAACGTTCAACGTGGAGAAACGCGTGAGAAAGGCGCGGGCGTACATTTCCGCAGGAGGGCTTTTTGAACTTTCAATAAACGGCAAAAAGGCGGGCGACCATTTTCTCGACCCGGCATATACGCGGTACGACCGGCGCTGCAAGTATGTTACTTTCGACGTAACGCCGCTGCTGCACGACGGCATAAACGCCATCGGGGTTCTGCTCGGGAACGGCTGGTACAACCATCAGGCTTTTGCCGTGTGGGACTTTGAACGCGCCCCATGGCGGCAGCGTCCCGCCGTTTGCATGGATTTGAGGATTACATACGATGACGGCACGGTTTCGGTGGTTTCCTCGGATTTGAGCTGGCGTTCCTCGTCAGACGGTCCGCTTGTTTACAACAACATATACACAGGCGAGCATTTTGATTTCAATAAAAACGGTCTTAAAGGCTGGGACACTCCGCAGTATGACGACTCCAAGTGGGGCGGCGTAAGGCTCCGCCAGGCTCCCGCGCCGGTGGTTAGCGCGCAAGTCATGGAACCGATACGCTTTGTGGAGGACATTGCGGCCAAGAGCATGAAAAAACTCAACGACACCGCTTATATATACGATTTCGGCAAGAATATGGCGGGCGTTACCACAGTAAGGCTCCGCGGCGACAGCGGCACGGTTGTCAGGGTGGCTCACGGGGAGCGTCTGCATGCCGACGGCTCGCTCGACCTCAGCAATATTGACGTTTATTATCGCGGCGACAAAAAATCCGAGCCTTTCCAAACCGACATCCTCACGCTTAGCGGCGGCGACGACTGCTTCACCGCCTCGTTCAGCTACAAGGGTTTCCGCTATGTGCAGCTTGTGGCGTCGCGCCCCATAAGCCCTGCCCAAAACAGCGTTGTTGCGCATTTCACACACAGCGACGTGGCTTCGGCGGGGAGCATAAAATCCTCGAACCCTCTGCTCGACAAAATCGTCGCCGCCACACGCCAGGCCTACATATCCAATTTCATGGGCTACCCCACCGACTGCCCGCAACGCGAGAAGAACGGCTGGACGGGCGACGGGCATTTGGCGATAGAGACCGGGCTTTACAATTACGATGGCTTCACGGTTTATGAGAAATGGCTCGCGGACCACCGCGACGAGCAGCAGCCCAACGGAGTTTTGCCCGACATAATCCCCACCGGCGGCTGGGGGTATGGCACGGACAACGGTTTGGACTGGACGAGCACCATAGCGATTATTCCGTGGAACCTTTATCTTTTCTACGGAGACGAACGCCCGCTGCGCGACTGCTACGACAACATAAAAAGATACGTTGACTATGTTGACCGCAACAGCCCCTCGCATCTTTCCTCTTGGGGACGCGGCGACTGGGTGCCGGTAAAGACACGCTCAGACAAGGAACTTTCGTCCTCGATATATTTCTATGTCGATGCGACGATACTCGCCAAGGCGGCAAAGCTGTTCGGGAAAGCAGATGATTGCGGACGTTATTCCCGTCTGGCGCAACAGATACGCGATGCCATAAACACGAAATTCCTTAACCGCGAGACAGGCGTTTATGCCGGCGGCTCGCAAACGGAGCAAAGCATGCCGCTGATGTGGGGCGTTGTTCCCGACGACATGAGAGCGAAAGCGGCTGCGGCTTTGGCGGAGAGCGTAAAGGCTGCCGGCTGCCACATAGACTGCGGCGTGCTTGGCGCAAAAGCCGTGCTGAACGCCCTGAGCGAAAACGGCTATGCCGGCATTGCCTACAAGGTGGCTGTGCAGGACACCTACCCTTCCTGGGGCTGGTGGGTCGTGAACGGCGCGACCTCCCTGCTGGAGAATTGGGACTTGAAGGCAACGCGGGACATTTCGGACAACCACATTATGTTCGGGGAGATAGGCGCGTGGCCCTACAAGGCTCTTGGCGGCATTTTCCCTGACGAAAGCCGCCCGGGGTTCAAGAACATAATCCTCCGCCCCAATTTCATAAGGGAACTTGGCTCGTTCGAGGCGCGCCACAACACTCCATACGGTGAGGTGGTCTCGAAGTGGGAATGGAACAAAAGGCGCAGTGTGGTGGAATATACGGTTAGCGTCCCCGCCAACTCAACGGCCACTTTCCATGCTCCTACAAAGGACGGCGCAGGCAGGGGCGAGGTGCTGAAAGCCGGCTTGCACCGCATGAAGTTCAAGGCGTCGCAGCTCGCGCAATAAGTTTGCCCCGATTGTGGGCAGGGGGAGTATCGGCGTGCAGCCGTCCGGATTGCATAAGCCATTGGTTTCCAAAGACAAAGCCCTGACAGGAGTGTCTGATGTAAGTTTTTGTTTTTCAAAGGCTTGCAAGAGACTAAAAAAGGTCCGATGTAGTTTTAATTATGTCTGATATAATTTTTCCTACGTCCCATGTAGTTTTTCTTATGTCCTATGTGGTTTAGGGGCTGTTGGGGAATGAACAGGTGATAATGGTTTTGCAATAATTGCAGGGGCACATTGCATACTCCCTGTACGCCACCGCTTAAAACGCATCGGCAAGCGCCGCCGTAACATGGCAAATTCGCCCAATTAATGGCGTGTGCCATACGCCCCTGCGGCGTTGCAATTTACTTGGGAAACCATGATTTGCTTTATCAGTGGATTTATGCGTTCAGTCTGTAGCGTCCGTTTTCAACGGCAACCTCGCCGTTTTGCACCATTCTTTGGAGCGTTTCCGAAATGGCTGATGTGGAAATTCCGGAAACCGTGATTTCTGCGGCAAAGTGGGGGAGACGGTCGCCCAAAATAGAATTTATTGCCGCGACGGCCTTTTCTTGTTGCGTTTTTGGGGATTTGTTGTGTTTGCGGGCCAGGCATACCTCGCATTTTCCACAGTCCTGCGCGTCTTTCTCGCCAAAATAGTTGAGCAGAAAGCGGCTGTGGCATTCGTCTTTTTCGCAATAGTCGAGCATGGCCTGTATGCGTGTGGCGTATTCCTCTTTGCGTTGCTCGTAAACCTCTTTGCTTATTACGAGTTCCTCTGAAAGCACCCGGCGTTGCAGGTATGTAACCCTCGGGGTGCGCTTGTGGGGGATGAAATGTATAATTCTCTGGTGCGACAGGCCCTTCAGAATTTCTATTATTTGCTCCCGCTGCATTCCGCAATAGTTTGCCAGCACCTGCTCGTCAATGAACACGTAGTCGGTGAACACTCCGCCGTAGTTTCGCAGCAAAGCCTGTATAACGCTCTCGCTATCGGGCGATGTGTTGTGAAGTCTGTAAAGCTCTTCCCTGCCTACCATGAACACCACTCTCGGCTTGGTGTCTTCCTCTTCGCTGTAGCGTATGTAGCCGGCGCGTGTAAGGATGTGCAGCGAGCTTTCCACGGTTTCGGGAAAGAAATGGTAGCGTGTGCAAAACTCGGTGAGGTTGAAGTCATACGACACGTTGTATCCGTCTCCCACGGCAAGTTCGAAAAAGTATGCCATGTGGTCGTAAACGTTGCGTATCGTGGAGATAGGCGGAAAGTTCTGCGGCACTCTTCTGAGCAGTTTCGTGCGGTCGCCTTTATTGTACAAAAGCACGGCATACGCCTGCCGCCCGTCTCTTCCGGCTCTTCCCGCCTCTTGAAAGTATGCCTCGGGAGAATCCGGCGACTCCATGTGTATAACGAGCCTTACGTCGGCCTTGTCAATGCCCATTCCGAATGCGTTTGTCGCCACCATGACGCGGGTTTCTCCCTCGTTCCAGCTTTTCTGTCGCAGGTCTTTGTCATAGCGCGTCAGTCCGGCGTGATAGTTGAGCGCGGTGATTTTGTTTTCCTTGAGAAATTTCGCCACTTCCGCCGTTTCGCGGCGGTTTCGGGTGTAAACAATCGCCGAACCTGCGTAACTGTTTAGAATGTGTAGCAGTTCGCCCGGCTTGTCTTCGGTGTTTCTCACCACGTATGTCAGGTTTTTGCGCTCAAAGCTCATTCGAAACACGTTTGGTTCCTTGAAGTCCAGCCTTTTTTGTATGTCTTCCACAACTTCCTTGGTTGCGGTTGCGGTGAGTGCCAATACCGGGGCTTTTGGAAAGAGCTTGCGTATTTCGTTTATCTTTAAGTATGACGGGCGGAAGTCGTAGCCCCATTGCGATATGCAGTGAGCCTCGTCAACGGTAATCAGGCTTATCGGCATCTTGCGTGCTTTCCACAGGAAATACTCCGATGCGAGTCTTTCGGGCGACACGTAAAGAAATCTGTATCCGCCGAGTATGCAGTTTTCAAGTGCCGCAATAATCTCGTCCTGTTTCATTCCGTTGTAAACGGCTGTGGCTTTTATTCCGCGAAGTTTCAGGGCCATAACCTGGTCTTTCATCAAAGCCACAAGCGGTGTAATAACAAGGCAAAGCCCTTCTCCCGCAAGCGTGGGCACTTGGAACGTTATCGACTTCCCGCCGCCGGTGGGCATAAGTCCGAGTGTGTCGCGCCCCGAGGCGATGCTTTCGATTATTTCGCGCTGTATGCCGCGAAAGTCGTCGTAGCCCCAATATTTTTTCAGAGTTTCCCTGAATATGTCGCCCATGTGTTTTGTTGCGTCCGCCTCTATTCCGCCGCCGGGCGTATGTCCTCGATTTGCAGTTGCAGCTCGCCGTGTCGGTGGGTGTTCTCCTCGATTGAGTAGCATATATCGAAGGAACGTTTCGTTTTTATGTATCTTGCCTGAGAGCTTTGTCCGAAAGCGATGCCGTTTACAATGTTGTTCGACTTGTTGTCAACGAGCTCGAGTTTGATGTGTTCCTGCTCGCGTCCCACAACTTTGCTTGTGCCGTAGTCGTAAACCTTTTTTGTGCAGAAAAGCGGTTTGGGGTTTCCCGGACCGAAGGGGTTGAAGCGTTTAAGGTCTTTGCGGAACTTCACGGTAATGTCGCGGAAGTCTATTATGGCCGATATGTCAAGGCTTGCCTCGGTTTGCTCCTCGCTTATGTTGTTTTCCACATATTGCTCAAACCGATGCTTGAACGCGCCTACGTTTTCCGGCTTCAGTGTCAGCCCCACGGCATAAGTATGTCCTCCGAAGTTTTCCAATAGGTCGCGGCAGCTTTCCACGGCCTTGTAAACGTTGAATCCCACAACCGATCGCGCGCTTCCCGTTGCCAGTCCGTCGCTGAGTGTAAGCACCACTGCGGGGCGGTAGTAAACTTCTGTGAGCCTCGATGCCACAATGCCCACAACGCCTTTGTGCCACGAGGGGTCGTACACCACGAGCGAGCGCAGGTTGTCAAGGTTGTCTATGCCGTCCACTATTTTGTTGGCTTCTTCGGTCATTTGCTTGTCAATGTCCTTTCGCGCTTCGTTGTATAGGTTAATCCTGTTGGCTCGCTCTATGGCAGAGTCGTGTTCGCATTCCGTAAGCAGCGCAACGGTTTCCTTTCCGTTCATCATGCGTCCCGAGGCGTTTATGCGCGGCCCTATTTTGAACACAATGTCGTTCATTGTAAGTTCTTTGCCTTCAAGTCCGCAAAGCTCTATTATGGCTTCCACACCCATTGAGGGGCTGCTGTTAAGGCGGCGCAGCCCGTGGTAGGCGAGTATGCGGTTTTCTCCGGTTACCGGCACAATGTCGCTTGCTATGCTTATTGCGCACAGGTCGAGCAGCGGTATAAGTTTGTTGAACTCTATGCCGTTGTCCTGTGCGAAAGCCTGCACCAGCTTGAATCCCACGCCGCATCCGCAAAGGTGGTCGTAGGGGTAGGTTGAGTCCTTGCGCTTGGGGTTGAGAATGGCCACTGCATCGGGCAGTTCCTTGTCGGGCACATGGTGGTCGCATATAATAACACCTATGCCGCGGGATTTTGCGTAAGCCACCTCTTTTATTGACTTTATTCCGCAGTCGAGCACAATCATAAGCTTCACCCCTGTTTCGCCGGCGTAGTCGATGCATCGCTTTGAAAGCCCGTAACCTTCATCGTAGCGGTCGGGAATGTAGTAGTCGATGTTGGAGCAATATGTCTTCAGGAATTTGTAAACCAGCGTAACCGCCGTGCACCCGTCAACGTCGTAGTCGCCAAACACCAGGATTCGGTCGTTATGTCCCACGGCATGGTTAACGGCATCGACGGCCTCTCTCATGTCGTTCATAAGGAAAGGGTCGTGGAGGTCTGACAGTTGCGGGTGGAAAAACCTCTTGGCCTCGGCCGGCGTGGTTATGCAGCGGTCAAGCAGCAGTCTCCCCAAAATGGGGTGAATGCCCAGCTTTTCTGCAAGCGAGCGGGCCGCCGCCTCCTCCTCTGGCGAGGGAGGGGTGTATTTCCATTTGTAGTTCATATATAGTCATTTTTTATTCGAGGTTATGGGGCTTTGTGGCAGCCTGTTCAAAAAGGCCGCAGTAATCCGAAATTACAAGCGTAAAAGTACAAATAAAATCGCAATCCTGCTTTTGCGTGCAGTTAAAAATGCGGCGCAGACTCTCTTTTTGTGAAAGTCTGCGCCGCTTGTGGCACGGCAACCATCCTGTAAGCCAAGTTCTGTAAGCGGTTTCATAAACCGCCGTCTGCCATTTGTCTAAGTCCGCAGTTGCCTGCGGACGTTATCGTTCTACCCTCCGACGCAACTGCTGTTTCGGGCGGACAACCCTCAAGCGTCGGTTTACGCGAACTTTCAACATCCCGGCTGCACGGCACGCACATCACCATGCGCCCGGTGGGCTCTTACCCCGCCTTCTCACCCTTGCCGCCCTTGCATTGGCGGCGGTTGTTTTCTTCTGCAGCTTGCTTGCCCTCGCGAACAACTTCCGTTTCGGAAGGGGATTGTCCTGTGTTGCCCGGACTTTCCTCCTGCGGGTATTCCCGCCGGCGGCAGACCGGATTGTTGCCGTTTGTTGTAGTTTCTGCAAAGTTAGGTAAAAAACGGCTTTCGGCAAACATTTCGGTTCGCGCAAGCCCGCAAACGGAGGTTTTCCGAAAGCACTGCGAAAACTATATGGGACATGGGAAAAATTACATCAGACATAATTTTTTCTACGTCCTATGTAGTTTGATTTATGTCCTATGTAGTTTGAATTATGTTTGATGTGGTTTTTCTCTTTAGCCGTTTGGGCTATTCGAATTGGTCGAGGCTGTGTTTCAGCTCCACGAGCTCGGCGCGTATGCGGGTGAGTTTTTCGAGCACCTCGGATGTCTGCCGTTCGCCGCTGTGGTTCTTGTTCAAGGCATCGCGGGCCGCCGCAAGTTTAAGCCCGCGCACTTTCACCAGGTTGTAAACCAAACGCACCTGCTCAATGTCGGCCTTGCTGTACTGCCTTATGTTGCGCCCGCCCTTGTGTGGCTTTATTTGCGGGAACTGCTTTTCCCAAAAGCGCAGCAGCGTTTCGGAAACGTTGAACATTTTGGCTACTTCGCTTATGGAGTAGTACATTTTCAAGTCTTTGTTCTCGGATAAAGCCATTTGACGTGAATGAGTTTGGTTCTCTTGTTCTTGCAAAAATAAATAAAACGCCGTAACTTTGCAACGGTTTACTTTGAAATTAATTCAGCCAATGATGACAGCCAACGAAATAAGGGAATCTTTCAAGCAGTTTTTCCATTCCAAAGGGCATCTTATAGTGCCTTCTGCGCCCATAGTGGTTAAGGACGACCCAACGCTCATGTTCACAAATGCGGGCATGAACCAGTTTAAGGACATAATTCTGGGCAACGCCAAGCCCAAGAGCCGCCGTTGCACCGACTCGCAGAAATGTCTGCGCGTTAGCGGAAAACACAACGACCTTGAGGAGGTGGGGCACGATACCTACCACCACACAATGTTCGAGATGCTCGGAAACTGGAGCTTTGGCGACTATTTCAAAAAAGAGGCCATAGAATGGGCATACGAATATCTTGTTGACGTTTTGAAAATAAATAAGGAGGATTTGTATGTTACGGTGTTCGAGGGTGCGCCGTCCGAGGGACTGGAACGCGACAACGAGGCCGCACGTTATTGGAGCAAATTTTTTCCCGAAGACCATATAATAAACGGCAACAAACACGATAACTTTTGGGAGATGGGCGACACGGGTCCATGCGGACCTTGCTCGGAAATACACATAGACCTGCGCCCCGAGGCAGAGAAGAAGAAAGTGAGCGGCGCTTCGCTTGTGAACAAGGATAACCCGCTTGTAATGGAGATATGGAATCTTGTGTTCATGCAGTACAACCGCAAGGCCGACGGCTCGCTCGAACCGCTTCCGGCAAAGGTTATCGACACCGGCTTGGGCTTTGAGCGTTTGTGCCGCGTGCTACAAGGAAAAAATTCAAACTACGATACCGACATTTTCCAACCCCTTATCAAGAAGATATCCGAACTTTGCGGAATGGAATACGGCAAAGACGAAAAAACCGACGTTGCAATGCGCGTGGTAGCCGACCACATACGGGCCATAGCCTTTTCGATTGCCGATGGTCAGCTGCCCGACAACGCCAAGGCGGGATATGTGATACGCCGCATACTGCGCCGCGCCGTGAGGTACGCTTACACGTTCCTGGGACAAAAAGAGGCGTTTATCTACAAGCTGCTGCCCACGCTCGTTGACGAGATGGGAGACTCCTATCCCGAACTCCGTGCGCAAAAAGTGCTTGTGGGGCGCGTTATCAAGGAAGAGGAGGATTCTTTCTTGCGCACCCTGTCAACGGGCATCAACCTTCTTGACAACATCATCGCAGAAACGCGAAACGCCGGCAAAACAGAGATAGAGGGTGTAAAGGCTTTCACGCTTTTCGACACGTTCGGCTTTCCTCTCGACCTTACCGAACTTATATGCTCCGAGAACGGGATGACCGTTGACGAGAAAGGATTTGACGAGGAAATGCGTAAGCAGAAAGAGCGTGCGCGTAATGCCGCTCAGGTGGAGCTTGGCGACTGGGTTACCGTGGGCAGCGGAGAAGAGAAGTTCGTAGGTTGGGACAAAACAGAGTGCGAATGCCATATAACACGCTATCGCGCCGTGGAGCAGAGAAAAAAGACGCATTATGAAATAGTGCTCGATACCACGCCGTTCTATGCGGAAATGGGCGGACAGGTTGGCGACCGCGGAAAGCTTGTAAGCGAATACGAAACGATAGATATAATCGACACCAAGCGCGAGAACAATCTCGCCCTTCACATTGCGGCAAAACTTCCGGAGCATCCCGAGGCAGCATTCAAAGCTGTGGTTGACAAGGAATGGCGCCGGGGCAGCGAGGCAAACCACACCGCCACCCACTTGCTCGACTTTGCGCTGCACACAGTGCTCGGAAGTCATGTGGAACAGAAGGGCTCGCTTGTAACGCCCGACTATCTGCGTTTCGACTTCTCGCATTTCCAGAAAGTAACGCCCGAGGAACTGCGCAAGGTGGAGAGAATGGTAAACGCGGCCGTTCGCGAGGACATTCCGCTTGAGGAATACCGCGACACACCAATTGAAGAAGCAAAGAAGCTCGGTGCGGTTGCCCTCTTTGGCGAGAAATACGGCGACAAGGTCAGAGTAGTGAAGTTCGGCAAGAGCGTTGAGTTCTGCGGCGGCTGTCATGCAAAAAGTACCGGGCGCATAGGACTTTTCCATATAGTTTCGGAAAGTTCGGTTGCCGCAGGTGTAAGGCGCATCGAGGCAATCACCGGAGCTGCAGCCGAGGAACTTGTGTACAAGGAGGAAGATTTGCTCAACGGCTTGAAGATGCTTTTCAACAACGCCAAGGACCTTACGGCTGCCATAAAGAAAACCGTGGAGGAGAACAGCGACTTGCACAAGCGCATAGACAGCTTTGTGCAGAAACAGGTGGAGGATTTGAAAGACTCCCTGTTGAAACGTGCCGAAAACCGTGGCGGGATAACCGTTGTCAAGAGTGTGCTTCCAATCACGCCCGAGGCGGCAAAAGACCTTGCCTTCAAAATTTCGGCAGCCGTGCCCGAGAATCTTTTCTGCATACTCGGCACAACAGCCAACGACAGACCGATGCTCACCCTTATGATAAGCAAGAACCTTGTGAAAGGCCATGGTCTCAACGCCGGACAGATTGTGCGCGAAGCCGCCAAGTTGATACAAGGCGGCGGAGGTGGCGCACCTCACTTCGCAACTGCCGGCGGCCATAATCTTGATGGTTTGAACGCCGCCGTGGATAAGGCGGTTGAAGTGGCAGGAATATAAAGATTAATTCCTTTTCATAACGGCTGACCCACACTTGAAACTCACAGTGTGGGTTAGCTTTTTCAGGAGGATTTGCAACGGCAAAAATTACGTCCGATGTAGTTTTTTCTACATCGGACGTAATTAAAACTACATAGGACATGGTTTTTCTGTTTCCTGATGTGGTTTTGGCAGGTTATGTTGCAGACTCTTTTTTCAGAAATGGCTCGAGCCGTCGAAACAGTGGGTGCAAATCCGGCACTTGGGCAGCCCTATGGCTTTTACGAGGTTTTCCACCGTGTTGAAGCGCAGGGACGTGAGCCCCAGATTTTTTCTGATGATTTCCACCATGCGCTTGTATCGCGGCGAGTTGGTTGTGGCGTATGCTTCGAGGTTTTTGTTCATGTCGCCCTCTTCGGCCTGTATTATGCGGCGCGTTATCAGCTCGAGGTCGCTACGCGATGATGTGAAACCTATGTAGTTGCATCCGTAAACAAGCGGCGGACAGGAAATTCTGACATGCGCCTCGCGTATTCCGCAATCGTATAGCATTTTCACATTGTCTCGCAGTTGGGTGCCACGCACAATCGAATCATCGCAGAATAGAATGCTTTTGCCTTTGAGCATCGACTCGTTGGGTATCAGCTTCATTTTGGCAACGAACTCGCGGCGTGCCTGGTTGCTTGGCGTAAAGCTTCGCGGCCAAGTGGGGGTGTATTTCGAAATGGCCCTCTTGTATGGCTTGCCCATTCCGGCTGCGTATCCGCAGGCCATGCCCACGCCCGAGTCGGGTATGCCGCACACGCAGTCGACATCGGTGTTGTCTTCCTTGCCCATGGTCTCGCCGCAGGTGAAGCGAACTTTCTCCACATTAATGTTTTCGTATGACGAGGTTGGGAAACCGTAGTAAACCCACAGGAAAGAGCATATTTGCATCTCTTCGTTCGGTTTGCGCAACTGTTCCACGCTATCGGCGTCAAGGCTCACGATTTCTCCCGGACCTATGTTTCTCACTTCAGAATATCCCAGGTTGGGGAATGCCGTTGTCTCGCTTGCCACGGCACAGGCCCCATTCTTTTTACCTATTACAATGGGTGTGCGGCCAAGCTTGTCGCGTGCGGCGATTATCTTGCCTTCGTCTGTGAGCAGCAGCATTGAACACGAACCTTTGACCTTGCGGAACACATTCTCTATGCCATCGGCAATAGTCTTGCCCTGCACTATGAGAAGAGCCACAAGTTCTGTTTGGTTTGTCTTGCCCGATGAAAGTTCGGCGAAGTGCTGCCTGTTTTCGAGCATCTCGCTTTCAATCTCGTCCATGTTGGTTATTTTGGCCACGGTAACTATGGCGAACTTCCCTAAGTGGGAGTTAATCACGATAGGTTGTGCATCGGTGTCGCTTATTACTCCAATGCCTGCGTTGCCTTGGAATTTGTCGAGTTCGTCCTCAAACTTGCTGCGGAAATAGGCATTCTCGAGATTATGTATGCTTCGCAGAAAACCTTTCTCTTTATTGAATGTAGCCATTCCGGCACGGCGCGTACCGAGATGGGTGTGGTAGTCTGTGCCGTAGAAAAGGTCGTTAACGCACGGACACATGGATACTGTTCCGAAAAATCCTCCCATAAAATATTGTTTATTACGTGTAAGGTTTAAACTTCCGCAAAATTAAGAATTATGAACGAAATGAAAGCCGGGCGCGGAACGGAAAACCACAGCTCGACCCATGGCGGACATTAAAAATATGCGTTAACTTTGTCTATGTGGTTTTTGCTTTGTACTTTTGCAATAATATAATGCGCTTTGTGTCCCGAAACGGGGCGGCGTGCAAAAACTTTTAGCCTGATATGGAATTTACAGCCCAACAGATAGCCGCTTTTCTTGGTGGGAGTGTGGAGGGGAACGCAAATGCAAGCGTCAGCACATTCTCTAACATAGATTCTGCCAAAAATGGTGCGCTCACTTTTTTTTACGCCAAAGAGTATGAGGATTATGTTTACAATACCGATGCAAGCATAGTGCTTGTGCCGGAGGACTTCAAGCCTGAGCGCGAAGTTAAGGCAACTCTGGTTAAGGTGAAAGACCCGCGTGAGGCCGTGGCGAGACTGCTGAATCTATACGAGCAAAGCAAGCACAAACGCAGCGGTGTGAGCGAGCGTGCCTTTGTTAGCAAAACGGCCAGGCTGGGCAAGAATGTTTACGTAGGACCGCTTGCGTATGTGGGCGATGGCGTTGTGGTGGGCGATGGCACACAGATTTACCCAAACGCAACCATTGAGGAACGCACAGTGATAGGCGACAATTGCCTGATATATCCAAATGTGTCGGTTTACCACGACTGCAGGATAGGCTCGAACGTAATACTCCATTCGGGGTGCGTTATAGGAGCAGATGGGTTTGGATTTGCGCCCACGCCCAACGGCTATGAGAAAATTCCGCAGATAGGCAACGTGGAGATTGGCGACAACGTGGAGATTGGCGCGAACACCTGCGTTGATCGCTCCATGATGGGCACTACTAAGGTAGGCGACGGCGTAAAACTCGACAACCTGGTGCAGATAGCCCACAACGACGAAATAGGCGCAAACACGGTAATGTCGGCGCAGGTAGGGGTTGCAGGCTCGACAAAGATAGGCGAGTGGTGCATGTTCGGCGGTCAGGTGGGAATCACAGGGCACGCGAAAATAGCAGCACGCACACACTCTGGGGCCCAAGCCGGAATAGCCGGACCCATACTCAAGGAGGGACGCACGCTGCTCGGCTCTCCGGCAATCGATGCGCGACGCTTTGCAAAGGCGGCGGCGGTTTTCCGCAATCTGCCCGAAATGTACAGGCAGGTAAACGAGTTGCAAAGGGAAATGGACAGGCAAAAAGATAAAAACATAGAAAAATAAGATATCATGTTGAAACAAACAACACTGAACGGCAGCTTCTCCCTTTATGGAAAAGGACTGCATACGGGCTTGAACCTTACGGTAACTTTCAATCCCGCACCCGAGAACTCCGGTTACAAAATACAGAGAATAGATCTTGAGGGCGAACCGGTAATACCCGCAATAGCCGAAAACGTAGTGGAAACCACACGCGGCACGGTGGTTGCCAAGGGAGATGCACGCTGCTCCACAATAGAGCACGCCATGGCCGCGCTCTACGCATTGGGCATCGACAACTGCCTTATTCAGGTGAACGGTCCCGAGTTTCCCATCCTTGATGGTTCTTCCGCGCCGTTTGTGGAGAACATACAGCGTGTAGGTGTAAAAGAACTTAACGCCCCTAAGGACTATTATATAATAAAAAAGAAGATAGAGGTTCACGATGATGAGACAGGCTCTTCGGTGATGATACTTCCCGATGAGGAATTCAGCATAACAGCAATGATATCCTACGGCTCAAAATGGTTTTCGAGCCAGTTTGCCACTCTCGACTCCCTTTCCAAATTCACAGAGGAAATATCATCGGCACGCACGTTTGTGTTCATGCGCGAGGTTGAACCTTTGCTGCAGGCCGGGCTCATAAAGGGAGGCGACCTTGACAACGCCATAGTTATTTACGAGCAGGAGATAAGTCAGGAACGCCTTGACCAGATTGCCGATGAAATGAAGGTGCCCCATCGCGACGCCACCAAGCTCGGTTTCATCTCCCACCGTCCTTTGAAATGGCCCAACGAGCCGGCACGCCACAAGTTGCTCGACATAGTTGGCGACATGGCTCTTGTGGGACGTCCTATAAAGGGTAGGATAATAGCAACCCGCCCCGGACATACTATAAACAACAAGTTTGCGCGCGAGCTTCGCCGCGAAATCCGCGCACACGAAATACAGGCTCCTCACTACGACCCCAACGAGGAGCCGATAATGGATGTCAACCGCATACGTCAACTTCTTCCGCACCGCTATCCCATGCAGCTTGTTGACAAAGTGATAGCAATGGGCTCTAATCAGATTGTGGCGGTTAAGAACGTAACGGCTAACGAACCGTTCTTCCAAGGCCATTTCCCGCAGGAGCCGGTGATGCCCGGTGTGCTTCAGGTTGAAGCCATGGCGCAGGCCGGCGGTTTGCTGGTGCTAAGCACCGTAGAGGAGCCCGAGCGCTGGAGCACATATTTCATGAAGATAGACGATGTGAAGTTCCGCCGCAAGGTTGTGCCCGGCGACACACTCATCTTCAGCGTGCGTCTGCTTGCGCCGGTGCGCCATGGGGTGTCTTCTATGAAGGGATTTGTTTTCGTTGGCGAGCAGATTGCCTGCGAGGCAACGTTCACGGCCCAAATTGTGAAGAACAAGTAAAAGAAAAGAGTGCAATTCAAAATTGAGGCATAATGAGCAAAATAAGTCCTTTGGCGTTTATCGATCCCGAAGCTAAAATCGGAAAGAATTGTGAAATAGGTGCATTCTGTTTCATAGACAAGAATGTTGAGATAGGCGATGACAACGTACTCATGAACAGCGTAACCGTTCTTGACGGGGCGCGCATAGGCAACGGCAATACAATATTCCCGGGGGCGGTGATAAGTGCCGTTCCGCAGGACTTGAAGTTCCGTGGCGAGGAAACAACTGCGATAGTAGGCGATAACAACAGAATTCGCGAGAATGTTACCATAAACCGCGGCACGGCCTCAAAGGGAAGGACAATAGTCGGTTCCGACAACCTGCTCATGGAGGGCGTTCACGTGGCCCACGATGTAACACTTGGCAGTGGCTGCATAATAGGCAACTCCACCAAGATAGCCGGAGAAGTAATAGTTGACGATTATGCTGTTATAAGCGCATCGGTGCTCATACACCAGTTTTGCCACGTTGGGGGCTATGTAATGATTGGCGGCGGCACGCGCTTCAGCCAGGACATACCTCCATACATAATGGTGGCGCGGGAGCCGGCGGCATACCAGGGTCTCAACATCGTGGGGCTGCGGCGGCACGGATTTTCAAACGAGACGATAGAAAACATACACGAGGCATACCGCATGCTTTACCAAAGCGGGAAATTGCGCTCCGAGAGTTTGGAGGATATCAGGAAAACCCTGCCCATGTCGAAGGAGATTGTTTACATAATAAACTTTGTGGAAACCGCAAAGCGCGGCATTATAAAATAAGGCAGCGGCGGGGAAATAATTAAAATCATGGTATTCCATTTTACAATTATAAGCGACGAAGTTGACGATTTTTTGCGTGAGATAAATATCGATGCCGATGCAACATTCCTTGATTTGTGCAAGGCGATACTTGACTCGTGCAACTATGCGGACAACCAAGTAACGAGTTTTTACATAACCAACGACGATTGGGAGAAGAAATGCGAGATAACGCGTGAGGAAATGGACTTTTCGCCATACGATGAGGATGTGTACACAATGGAGAAAACAACATTGCGCAGCCTTATCGATGACGTACCTACGCGCTTGAAATTCATTTTCGACACATTTAACAATCGCGCACTCAGTATAGAGCTGAAGCAAATCATTCCGGGCAAGCACCTTAAAGTGGCGCAGGTATCGCGTTCCATAGGCAATGCCCCCGAACAGATAGTAGTTGAGGAAAAACCGGGGAAAAAAGGCGGCAAGGCGCAACAAACCGGCGACAGCTTCACCGACGAGAGCTTTTACGGCTCTGAGGGCTTCAATGATGACGATATAAACAACGAGGGGCTTGACATAAGCGATGCTCCCGCCGATGCGGGAGACGACAGCCGCTTTTGATTTTCGGGCATTGGGGAAACTCATTGTAATAACAGGACCGACAGCAGTGGGCAAGACGGATTTGTGCATTCGTCTTGCCCAATTGTTTGATGCGCCAATAGTCAACGCCGACTCCCGGCAGATATACCGCGAAATGAGTATAGGCACGGCGCGCCCCGGTGCGGAGGAACTTTCCAAGGCAAAGTTTTATTTCATCGGCAGTCTGTCGGTAAAGGAATACTACAGCGCGGCGCGTTACGAGCATGATGCCATGCAGCTTCTCTCCGAACTTTTCAAAACCAAGGAATATGTGATACTTTCCGGAGGGAGCATGATGTATGTAGATGCCGTGGTAAAGGGAATAGACGATATACCCACCGTGCCCGGCGATATTCGCACCGAAATGAAGCAACGTTTGGAGACCGAGGGGCTGCAGACTCTTTGCGAAGAACTTGGCAGGCTCGACCCCGAATACCATGCCATTGTCGATTTGAAAAACCGGCGCAGAGTGCTTCATGCCCTTGAAATATGCCACTCCACGGGCAGAACCTACACTTCGTTTCGCGTGCGTGCACCAAAGCCACGCCCTTTTGATGTAATAAAGATTGGATTGAACATGCCGCGCCCGCTGCTTTTCGACAGAATAAACGAGCGCGTTGACAAAATGATTGCCGCAGGGCTTGTTGAGGAGGCACGCGCACTGTATTCCATGCGCGGACTTACGGCGTTGAACACGGTGGGATATAACGAAATATTCAAGTATTTCGACGGAGAATTCACCCTGCCCGTGGCCATAGAGAGAATTAAGAAAAACACTCGCGTTTATGCAAAGAAGCAGCTTACGTGGTACAAGCGCGACAGAGAAATGGCGTGGTTCGGTCCCGGAGATTATGACGCGATAGTGGCTTACATCAAAGAAAGACCTGTTTGCGCGGAAAATCCAACATAGCGCAACTTGTGATTTAATGACTCCCGAAAACTACATGGGACATGGGAAAAAATATGTCTGATGTAGAAAAATCTACGTCAGACATAGAAAAAACTACATCAAACCTTTTTTTTGTCCATGACAAGCCTCTGTAAAACAGAAACTTATCAAGATTTTTGTATTTACACGCAAACGATTGTAAACCAGTATGTTGCAATAAAACGGCGTAGAGGTCGGTTTCGCGTGTGAGGGGCGGCTCATGACGCGTGCCTTTAAGTTGTGATAAAGCAATTGCTTTGTTCATGCAATTCTTATGTTCGGGAAAATGATTGTAACTTTGCGCACCGACCGGCAAACGCGTATGCCACACACCATAATGCAAGCAAAATGCACCAATACAGGCAACTCATCAAAATAGGCACGCCCATCATCATAGGGCAACTCGGCACCATTGTACTCGGCTTTGCCGACACGCTTATGATAGGCCATCACAGCACGGACGAACTCGCCGCCGCAGGGCTGGTGAACAACGTTTTCGGGCTTGTGCTGCTGTTCTATCTCGGCTTCTCGTATGGGCTCACACCCATTGTGGGACGGCTTTTCGGCACAGGACGTAAAAAGGAGATAGGCGTGAAGCTGAAAAACTCCATACCCGCAAACCTTCTTGTGGGCATGCTGCTTATGGCGGCCATGACCGCGCTGTATTTCAACCTCGACCGCATAGGACAGCCCGTGGAACTGCTGCCGATAATACGCCCCTATTTTATGGTGAACCTGATAAGCATTCCGTTTGTTGGGGTGTTCAACACACTTAAACAGTTCTTTGACGGCACAACCCGCACCGCCGTGCCAATGTGGGTTATGATAGGCGGAAACCTGCTCAACATACTCTTCAACTGGCTGCTCATATACGGCATGTGCGGCTTTCCGGAACTGGGGCTTCTCGGTGCGGGAATTTCCACAATGGGTTCGCGCATTGCCATGGCGGCGGCCCTGTGTGTCATACTGCTTTGCGGAAAAGCCAACCGCATATACCGCTGCGGAATGAGGGAGGGTAGGCTGAATAAGAGCGACTTTTCGGAGGCTAACCGCCTTGGTTGGCCTGTGGCGCTGCAGTTGGGCATGGAAACGGCCGCTTTCAGCCTTAGCAGCATAATGGTGGGCTGGTTGGGAACGACGCAGCTTGCCGCACACCAGGTTATGATAACGGTTTCGCAGCTTTTTTATCTCATTCTCTCGGGTGTGGCGGCAGCGGTGTCAATACGAGTGAGCCTGTTTGCCGGACAGGGAAACATTACAGCCGTGCGCCGCACAGCCGCCGACGGATTTCGCCTCAATCTGCTGATATCTGTGGTAATGTCGGTGCCGCTACTGATGTTACGCAGCCACATCGGCATGCTTTTTACCGACAGCGCGGAGGTGGCGCAAACGGTTGCGGTGCTGTGCATGGTGCTTACGGCCTATCAGTTTGGCGATGGACTGCAATATACGTTCGCCAACGCCCTAAGGGGAATAGCCTGCGTTAAGCCCATGGTGCTTTACGCCTTTATAGCTTACTTTGTGGTAAATTTGCCGCTGGGATACCTGCTTGGCTTTACAATGAAATTCGGCATCACAGGCATATGGGCGGCGTTCCCGTTCGGACTCACGGCGGCGGGACTGCTGTTTTGGCGCCGATTTCGCCGCGAATTGGGCAAAATGGAAACCGTAGGCAAAACCGCATGAGGGTGAGAAAAAAATATGTCGGGGAATTTTAGTATTTTCGCAACATTATGAAACGTATGCTCGCATATATAGCTGCCGCCATCTTTTGTGCGGCTGGGGCGATGGCCCAAAACATGGAAAAGCTGTTCGCTGAAATGCCCGACAGCATAGTGCCCGTGATGTCGAAAAACAACCGACTCGACTGCATAGACTTCTTCAAAAGTAAGATGACCGGCAATGTGCGGAATAATTTCGGCGGCAGGTGCAGCATATCCTACCTTGACAGCAATTACATACGCCTGCAACCAACATCGCGCTCGCAAGTGGAGATGAAGCTTTATGGCGCGAAGGCTGAAAATAAAATAATAGCAGTGGCATACACATATATGTCGCCGGCAAAAGAAACAACGCTCGCATTTTACGACACAAAATGGAAAAGACTGAAAACAGCAGCCTACATAAGGCTTCCGAAAAAGAATGAATTAATTTCGGAGAGCGGCAAAAACGACATCGAAAAATTTGAAAAGGCAAAGGGCATACTGGCCGATGCTTTCGCTTGTGCCACAATAGATAGTGTGGGCGGTGAAATAAGTTTCCAACTGTCAACCGATGCTCTGAATGAGGATGATAAGAAACTTGCGACACCGTATATAGCACAGCCCCTGTGCTATAAGTGGAACGGAAAAAAATTCGAAAGGCAGTAAACAAACGTCTCGCGTTGCCGTTGCGATGCAAAGCACGGTTTATAGTTTCGGGTCCGCATGTTTAATTAGCATTAAAAATACGGGGCAACCGCAAAAGCCACTTCAAAATTCCTTTCGAGCCGCGGGAACTTTGCGAAAGAATTTTTATCTTTGCGATGAAAATAAATAATTTACATATCAAAAATCCAAAACATTAAGATTATGGTAAACTACAAAGAACTAGGCTTGGTCAACACCCGCGATATGTTCAGCAGAGCGGTGAAAAGCGGTTGGGCGGTTCCTGCTTTCAACTTCAACAACCTTGAACAGCTTCAGGCCATCATCACAGCATCTTCAGAACTCCGTTCTCCGGTGATTCTCCAGGTTTCAAAGGGTGCGCGCAAATATGCCAACGCAACCCTCCTCCGCTATATGGCAGAAGGCGCTGTGCAATACGCCAAGGAACTCGGCTGCAACCATCCAGAAATAGTTTTGCACCTTGACCACGGCGACAGCTTTGAGCTTTGCAAGAGCTGCGTTGACCTTGGTTTCTCATCGGTTATGATCGACGGCAGCGCACTTCCCTACGAGGAGAACATTGCCCTTACAAAGAAAGTTGTGGACTACGCACATCAGTACGATGTTACCGTAGAAGGCGAGCTTGGTGTTCTTGCCGGCGTTGAAGACGAGGTAGCATCGGAAGAAAGCCACTATACACGCCCTGAAGAAGTCATCGACTTCTCCACACGCTCAGGCGTTGACTCGTTGGCTATCTCAATCGGCACATCGCACGGTGCATACAAGTTCAAACCCGAACAGTGCACACGCGACCCGAAGACCGGATGTCTTGTTCCTCCTCCTTTGGCATTCGATATTCTTGCCGAAATAGAGAAAAAGCTCCCCGGCTTCCCCATCGTGCTCCACGGCTCATCTTCAGTTCCGCAGGAGTATGTTGACATAATCAACAAATACGGAGGCCACCTGCCCGATGCTGTCGGAATTCCCGAGGACCAGCTGCGCAAGGCTTCAAAGAGCGCTGTTTGCAAAATCAACATCGACTCTGACTCGCGTCTCGCATTCACGGCCGGTGTGCGCGAAACTTTGGCGCTCCACCCCGAGTATTTCGATCCCCGCCAGTACTGCGGAAAGGCTCGCGAATACATGATAGATCTCTACAAGCACAAAATCACAGATGTGCTTGGCTCGGACCACAAGCTCGCAAACTGCGACTAATCCGCAGGTGATATACAACATAAAAGGGGCTTCGTCAATGCAGCGGAGCCCCTTTTGTTTTTGCCCGTGTCGTATATGGCGTATGCAATACGCCCCTGCAAATGGTGAAAAACCAATGCAGATAAATTTACATTTGACGCGGGAAAAACTACATGGGACGTAGAAAAAATTATGTCTGATATAATTCAAATTACATCAAACCTTTTTTCGTTGCCTGTCTACGCGTTAAATACAAACCCTTGCAACTGATTTTTCTTGTTAGTGTATTATTTTGAAAGCCACTGTGCTATGCAAAATCATTCCGTAATCCTGCGCTTTATGAAGAACTTGCGCGTGGCAGCGAAAAACAGCAGTACTCCCATGGCGTTTACCGCCCAGTTCATCCAGAACGCCGCCGCATATCCGTAACTTCCGCTAACCACGCCGCCCAACAGTATTCCTATTCCCATGCCCACTCCCCACGACACGAGTATCGATGAGTTTGCCGTGCCCCTTTCGTTGTGGTGCGCCATGCCCACAAACATGTTCAGGAACGCCGGGTAAAGATGGCCGTTGCCCAGCCCGAGCAGCAACGCCGAAGCATAGTAGGCGGGCATTGAAGGAAAGGCAATGAACACGAAGTATGCCGCGAGCGATATGCACATTCCCTCGGCTGCGTTTTGCGTAAGTTTTCCCTGCCTAAGGGCCTTTGCGCCTTGAAGCCGCGATGCCATGAGCCCTGCCGATATGAGCATGAAGAATGTTCCCGTGCCGCCCGTTATGCCAAGCACATTCTTGCTGTACAATGCAACGTAGGAGCTTATCAATCCCCACGAAAAGGCAAAGAAAGCTATGTTAAGACTAAGGAGCCATGCGCGGGTAAGAAAAAAACGGTCGAGCGACACCGGGCGTTTGGCGGTCTCCGGGCTGCGTTTGGGGAGCCCTATTCCCGAAGCCACAAAAAGCGCACCGGCAGCAATGAAAAACGAAATCCAGAACAACACTTCGAAACTGTCAACCCATTTGTAGATGAACACACCCGCGCTGGGGGCTATTGCCATTGAAAGGTTGTTGCTAAGGCCGTAGAAGCCGAGCCCTTCGTTGCGCCGCGATGATGGCAGCACGTCTATCGCCGCCGTGCTGTTAGCCACAGTTACCACGCCGAACGGCAGACCGTGGAGTGTGCGCACTATGGCAAACATCAGAAGCGTGCCGGCAATGGGGTAGCCCGCAAAGAATACGAAAAAAAGCGACAAACTCCAAAGCAGCACCCCCTTGCGGTCGAAGCTGTCAACCACATAGCCGCTGAAAAGCCTTGCCACAATCTCGGCAATCACATAGCCCGAAAGCACTATGCCTATAATGTTGTTCGATGCGCCGAACTCCTCGCTAAGATACAGGGGCAGCAGCGGTGTGAGCAAATAAAAGGCGAAATACATCATGAAGTTCACGAGCATTACGCGCAGATAGTTTCTGTTCCAAAGTTTTTCCATCTTCTATGCAAAGTTACCGCTTGGCGGCGAAACGTGCGGCTAAACGCGGATTTTTGGTCGTTCCTAACCTATGATGGGTAAATGCGTCGGTAAAAAGAAATCCGCACGGAACCAGCCATGCGGATTTCACAACCCACGCTTTAATGAGTTTAGTTTACGAAATCGTCAAAGTTGACTTCGCCGTTATCCTTTTTCTTTTTCTTTTTTTCAGCCTGCTGTTCCGCACTGCCTGTCTCTCCTGCCGCAGCGTGTCCTTCCTCTACGTGTTCGTCAAGATTTATGTCGAACTCCAAACTGTCTTTTGCCTCTTGTACGGAATCTCGTTTGGCTTTTGAGCGCGGAACGTAATTGCATGAATAGCACGAGGAGGATATCGGTTCCTTTGCCTCGCCGAACTTGCGCCTGTATTTTGAGAACTGCGAATCGCCGAACACCGACTGCATGAAATATCCCACAATCGGTAGTGCGGTGCGGCTTCCTTGGCCGAGCGCTCCGGTGCGGAAGTGTATGGAGCGGTATTCTCCGCCCACCCACGCACCGGCTACAAGTCCGGGGGTTACACCCACAAACCATGCATCGCTGTGGTTGTTGCTCGTTCCGGTTTTTCCGCCAAAGTCGGTGCTTTTGCGGTACGGCCCTATATATCCCCCGAGGGGCATTGACGTGCCGCCTGCAAGGTTAAGTCCGCCCTCGAGCATTTTCTGCATGAGGAAGGCCGAGCGATATGGTATTGCCTGGTGACTTTCTTCGGGAGCGGTGTATATTACGTTGCCTTGGCGGTCTATGATTTTGGTTACGAGCACGGGGTCGTGCTGGCGGCCGTCGTCGGCAATTGTGGAATATGCGTCAACAAGCTCTAACAGGTTAACGTCTGAGGCTCCGAGGGCGAGCGATGGCGTGTCGTCGAGCGGCGATTTTATGCCCATTGCGTGCGCTGTGTTTATTATGTTCGTAATTCCCACTTCCTGTCCCAAACGCACTGCGATGCTGTTTATGCTCTGTGCGAATGCCGAGAGCAGTGGCACGCTGTCGCCCGAAAAGTTGCCGTTGGCGTTTGTGGGGGTCCAGCGCACCATTTCGTGCTTTTTGCTGTCGTAAACGTCCATTGCGAAGTATTCGTCGCGGCGGCGGTCGCATGGCATAATGCCTCGGTTCATGGCTTCGGTGTAAACAAAAAGTTTGAAAGTTGAACCCGGTTGGCGCATTGCGGTTACCTTGTCGTATTTCCACGATTTGAAGTCGATGTCGCCAACCCATGCTTTAACGTGTCCGCTTTGCGGTTCCATTGCCACGAGCCCGGCATGCATGAATTTCACCATGTAGCGTATGGAGTCCATGGTTGACATTTCCATTTCTTTGTCGCCGTTGTAGTCGAACACCTTAACCTTGTGCTTTTGGTTTAGGTAGTAGTTTATCGAGTCGGAGCCGGGACCGTATTTCTGTTCAAGCTCTTTGTACTGCGCCGTGCGTTTGGCAAGGTTTTCTATAAAGTTCGGTATAACATTGTGGTTCTCATCGCGCCAAGGGTCTTCGTTTCCCCAGTGATTGCGGAAGTTGCGTTGCACAACTTTCATTTGTTTAACGAGTGCCTTCTCGGCATATTCCTGCATTTTCAGGTTGAGGGTGGAATATATCTTGAGTCCTGCGCTGTAAAGGTCAACGCCGTTGTCTTTGCACCACTGCTTTAGATAGTCGGCCACTGCTTCGCGAAAATACAGAGCTTTGCCGTCGTATGCGGTTTCCACCTTGAAGTTCAGCTCTGTGGGTTTCTTTTTAAGGGCCTCACACTCCGCATACCCCAGATGCCCGTGTGTACGCATGTTGTCAAGCACCACGTTGCGGCGCTTGAAACTATTGTCGGGATTGGTGCGGGGGTTGTAGTAGCTTGTTGCTTTCAGCAGTCCCACAAGCACCGCCGACTGTATGGTGGTAAGTTCTTTGGGGCTTGTGTTGAAGTATGTTTTGGCAGCGGTTTTTATGCCATAGGCGTTGGAACCGAAGTCGACGGTGTTGGCATACATTGTTAGTATTTCCTTTTTGTCGTAGAACATTTCAAGCTCCACGGCAAGCACCCATTCCTTGCTTTTCATTATAAGTATGCGTAGTCCCGGTATGTAGCCTAACAAGCCGGTGGAATACTGTGTGCGCACTCGGAACATGTTTTTTACCAGCTGTTGCGTTATTGTGGAGGCTCCGCGTGCATGGCCGCGCAGCATGTCCTTGGCAGCCGCGAAAAGTCCCTTGAAGTCTATGCCGTGGTGGTGGTAGAACCGCTCGTCCTCTGTGTCGATCAGGGCTTGGAAGAACACCGGGTTTATCTCGCTGTATTTTACCGGGGTGCGGTTTTCGTTGAAATACTTGCCGATAAGCTGGCCGTCTTCGCTGTAAAGCTCCGATGCCTGCGATGTTTCGGGGTGCATTATGCTGTGGATTGTTGGCGACTTGCCGAACAGCCACAGGAAATTCAGGTTTACGGCAGTGAAATACACTATTATGAACGCAAAAAAGGATACTACGCCGGCGGCGGCTTTGTACCACCATGGGCGACCCTTGAATTGCCCCTTATACCATCGCCAGAATTGCGACAGTTTGAATTTCAGTAACGCTAATAAGCGCTTTATTATGCTTACCGTTTTTTTGTTCATTTTTCTTTGTTTTATGCCATGAGTTTCACAGCGTTTCAGCATGCAAAAATAATAATTAAAGTGTTGTTTATAGTTTCTTTGCCGATTAAAATTTGCCAAAGTAGCAGCAGAATGCGGTTTTTTGATGCAAATATCTGAATTTCAAGCTTTTGCGCAGCGCTTTGCAATTACTTTTAAGGTTTTGTTTTTCAGCGGGTTATGAGTGGGTGAAAAAAGGTCTGATGTAGTTTTTTCTATGTCTGATGTAGTTTTTTCCACATAGGACATGGTTTTTTCCATGTGCCATGTGGTTTTTGGCAGTTTAGGGCAGGGCAGTCTGTTTTGCGTTGCGCCGCCTAATCCGCGCAATTCCTGATATTAAATTTCAAGGTGTATGCTTATAATCTCGTTTCCCGCTCCCCATTCATTGCTGATAAACTGTTTGCAGCTTGGCGTGCGCATCATTTTAAGGTATCCGGCGCGGCTTTGCGCCACGTTGCCTGTTTTGTGTTGCTGTGTCATGTCTGTTTGCGTTGCAAGGCAGATGGTAACAATGGCACAATTTTTTTTTTATGTCATTTAATGTTTCCTTGTTTATGTAATTGATTAAAGCAGAGGCGGGGGAAATTATTAAGATGTTTTGGGCCGGCTCGAAAAACAGCGGATGTTTTCTTTCCGGGACACAGGAGGCGTGTGACAAATTGTCACAACGTTTCGCCACATGGCGTATCTGTCATGTCTTGAAACAAAAAAATATAGCGGTTTTGCAAATTGCGCTTGGAGTTTGGCACGCTTTTGGCATAGAAAGGGTGGATTGACGCAAAAAAGCCGAAGTCCGCAGAATTATTGTTGAAACAACAAATGAATAAACAAAATAAAGTCATGAACATTAAACCGTTAGCAGACAGAGTTCTGATTAATCCCGCAAAAGCGGAGGAAAAGACAGTGGCAGGTATCATCATTCCCGACACAGCAAAGGAAAAACCTTTGAAAGGTGAAGTTGTGGCAGTAGGCGAAGGCACCAAAGACGAAAAAATGGTGTTGAAAGCCGGCGACACAGTGCTCTTCGGCAAATATGCCGGCACCGAAATCGAGGTTGGCGATGAAAAATACCTCATTATGCGCCAGAGCGATGTTCTCGCTGTGTTGGCGTAAATATGTTTAACCATTAAAAGACTAAAGAATTATGGCAGCTAAAGACGTAAGATATAATGTAGAGGCTCGCGAACTCCTCAAAGAAGGTGCCGATGCGCTTGCAAACGCAGTTAAAACAACTCTCGGTCCGAAAGGACGCAATGTGGTAATCGACAAAAAGTTTGGCGCACCGCGTATAACCAAGGACGGTGTAACCGTTGCAAAGGAGATAGAACTTGAAGACTCTTTCAAGAATGCAGGTGCACAGCTCGTAAAGAGCGTTGCAAGCAAAACGGGCGATGATGCCGGCGACGGAACAACAACAGCAACCGTGCTTACTCAGGCAATCCTCACAGAGGGTATGAAGAATGTTGCGGCAGGTGCAAACCCGCTCGACATAAAGCGCGGTATTGACAAGGCCGTTGCAAAGGTTGTTGAGGAAATAAAGAGCCAGGCTGAGGAAATTGAAGACAGCTACGAGAAAATCGAGCAGGTTGCTACAATATCGGGAAACAACGACCCCGAAATAGGCAAGCTCATTGCCGATGGTATGCGTGCCGTTAGCGTAAACGGCGTAATAACAATCGAAGACGCAAAAGGCCGCGACACAGTGTTAAAGACCGTAGAAGGTATGCAGTTCGACCGTGGTTATCTTTCACCTTACTTCATCACCGAACCCGAAAAGATGGAGTGCGTAATGGAGAAGCCTTACATTCTTATCTATGACAAGAAGATTTCAAACTTGAAGGATTTCCTGCCTATCTTGAACAGCGCGGTACAGAGTGGTCGTCCTTTGCTCGTTATTGCAGAAGACGTGGATTCCGAAGCACTCACCACTTTGGTTGTAAACCGTCTGCGTGCGCAGCTTAAGATTTGCGCCATCAAGGCTCCCGGCTTTGGCGACCGCCGCAAGGCAATGCTCGAAGACATCGCAATTCTTACCGGCGGTGTTGTGATAAGCGAAGACAAAGGTTTGAAGCTCGAACAGGCTACAATCGAAATGCTTGGTTCTGCCGAGAAGGTTACCATAACCAAAGACAACACTACTATTGTTAACGGCGGTGGCGACAAGCAGAACATTCAGGAGCGCATTGGACAAATCAAGAACGAAATAGAGAACACAACCTCTTCATACGACAAGGAGAAACTCCAGGAACGTCTTGCTAAATTGTCGGGCGGCGTTTGTGTGCTCGAAGTCGGTGCTGCTTCCGAAACAGAGCAGAAAGAGAAGAAAGACCGCTGCGATGACGCTCTTTGCGCAACACGTGCAGCCATTGAAGAAGGCATCGTAACCGGTGGCGGTGTGGCTTACATCCGTGCACAGAAAGCTCTTGACGGCATGAAAGGCGACAATGCCGACGAGACAACCGGTATAGCTATTGTGCGCCGTGCAATCGAGGAGCCTTTGCGCCAGATATGCTCTAACGCAGGTATTGAGGGCGCTGTTGTGGTTAACAAGGTTCGCGAGGGCGAAGGCAACTTCGGCTTCAACGCCAAAACCGAACAATATGGCGACTTGCGCAAACAGGGTGTTGTTGATCCCGCAAAGGTTACACGTGTGGCTCTTGAGAACGCAGCTTCCGTTGCAGGCATGTTCCTTACAACCGAGTGCGTGATTTGCGACAAGAAAGAGGAAACTCCCGCGCCTATGCCTAACCCTGGAATGGGTGCAGGAATGATGTAATACGTAAAAAGTAATTAGTGTTTAATATGGGGACGGTGTCCGTTGGATGCCGTCCCTGTTTTTGTTTATTTGGCTGTGTGGTATATGGCGAATGCAATAAACGCCGCAAACACACAAACAACAATCAATCAAAAACAGCAACGCCGTAAGGGCATATGCCATACGCCCCTACAATTTCCGCATTTCCAATTCCTTTGGCGTGCAATGCGTATCAGCATAACTGCTGCCGCCGTAGGGGCGTATGGCATACGCCCTGAATTGCGCAGATTTACGATGTTGCGGCGGCGGGCTGCGGCGCGGCTCATGCGGTTGAGTGAAGGGCGTATGCCATGCGCCCCTACAAATGGCGCAAAACCAATACTGCCAAAACTGCATAGGACGTGGGAAAAACTACATGGGACATAGGAAAAATTATATCAGACATAATTCAAATTACATCAGACCTTTTTTTGCCGCTTGCAATGCGCGGAAAAACAAACCGTTACAGAGATTGTCCCCTGTAACGGTTATTCTTTTGAAATACAGTTTGCTATGTGATTTCGGTAAACGTAAGCCCCGAAACTGCACTTTATTTAGCGTGGTATTGCACGGTTTTCACATTTCCGGCGTTGTCGGTGTATGTCAGCTCGTAGTTGCCACGGAAACCGCGAAAGCGCAGTTTGCCGTCCTTGCCTGTCTTTGCCTCGGTTTCGGTGCGCCATTCGTGGTTGATGAGCCTGTCGAGCGCGAAGAACACCGCCTTGGGTTTCATGTCGCGGGTGAAAAGTCCCGAAGTGGAGGGTTCGCCTTTCGCCCCGCAGTTGTCAACGACGTTCCACCATGTTATCCCCGCCACGGGTGCGGAGCTGAACCAAAGGCGGTAGAGGTTGCGGGCGATTATTGCCTGTATCTTCCTGCCTTTATCGTCATCCGACGGTGCGGTGATTGTTATTTCACTGATGTGGATGGGAAGCCCCGCCTGTGAAAGCACGGCGATTTTTCCCCATTCTATTTCGGGCGACTCTATTGCTGCCCCGGCGGCGATGTCGGCGCATTGCTTGGGGTTGAAAAGGTGCATCTGCATTCCCAAAAGGTCAATGCGGCATCCGCGCTTCAGAAGGTCGGTGGTTTGGTCGGCATAGCTTTTTTCGGCGAGCCAGTCGTTAATGTTCAACTTCACGCTCTTGGGGAATGCCGAGTTGGCGGTTTTGAACGATTTGCAGGTGAAGTCGCCGGGCATTATGCCGTATACCGACTTGCACAGCTTCTTGCTGCGCTGCAGTGCGCCGCTTTTGTAGTCCTGCGCACTCTCGTTCACAACATCCCAGCTATCAATCTTGTCGCCGTAGTATTCCGCGATGTCGCGTATGTGGCGGTCAAAATATTTCTGGTAGTTCTCCGCCAGCTGAGGGAAGGCCTTTTCCAGTTGTTCCACGCTCATGTCGTGGTATTCCTTCTTAAAGTGGGTGTTGTCCTCGCGGTTGTTCTTGAAGTAGGGGGATTTGCTCACGAGCCTTGCGTATGTTTTCTGTTCTTCGGGCGAGAGCATTTCCTCTATGGTCCACAGCGGCATCTGCCATTTGCGGCTTCCCCACACAAGCGGGTGGCCCTGCACGCGCAGTTTGCGCTCTCGCAAAAAATTCACAACGGGGTCGCTGGCAGGGCGGCGCCAGTGGCTGTATTGGTAGGGGTCTTCCTGCTTGTTCCACCATTCCTCGGTGTCCCAAACCTCCTCGCGGAAACGTTGGCGGCCCTTTTCGCTTTCCCAGTTTTTCCAGTAAAAGGCAACGGTTGCGGAATTGAAAAGGTTGCCGAAGAGTGATTTGTATTTCTCGTTTGACTCGTGGTTGCCGAGCTGGTTGTAATTGAATATGTGAGAGCCGTACCAGAAATCGCTTGTCGTTTGGCGTATCTTCACGGCCGTGCCGGGCTTTGCATCGGGAATTTCAACAACAGCGTCAGTTTTGCGGTTTTTCTCGATGTCGGCGTCAATCTTCTTTTGCACCTTTTTGTTCCAACGCTTCCAGTAGGCCTCACTCATGATGCCGTCCTTGTCTTCCTTTTGTGTGGTCGGGATTTCCTGCCTTGCGCCGAGCATTGCCTCGTAGGTGGATTTGCGGAGGTCAACTTGCGCAGCAACCGACAGGCATACGCCGCAAAGCAGCACCGCAGTCATTGTTCTTTTGTTCATTGTTCTTTTGTTCATTGTTCTTTTGTTCATTGTTCTTTTGTTCATTGTTATTACGCATTTGTTTTTATGGAATAGAAAAGCCCAGTACGCCGCAGTCTGGTTTCCGCATTGCGGCATGGCTGCAACGGACAGGGCGGTTTGGCTTTATCGCATGGTTATTTCGCTATTATGTCAAATTCGGCTGCCGAGGCGTAGTTGCGCCCGAAAGCTTCTGATTTTGCCACGAAACGGAAGTAGCGCGCCTTCACCGGCTTGGCTGGTTTCACGATTTTCTCGCAGGAATTTGCCTCGAAAGCACCTTGGCACTCTGGCTTGCCCCACGTCTTCGCATCGTTGCTGAAGTAAACCTCGTAGTCTTTAACCCAGCCGTTGTCCATGTCATAGCGCGGGGTGTAGATGAATGCGCTAACATTATAGGTCTTGCCCATGTCCACGACTATTTCATGCGGAAACTTTACTTCCCTGGGCGTGTATTTTGTGTGCCATATTGTGTTGGGATTTCCGTCTATGGCGTTTGTTGCGCTTTCCCATGCCGTGCCTTGGTCGCTGCTGAAACTTACGACTTTCCACAGTGTTTTGTCCACATTAACCGTTATGTTGTTTTCAACAACCATGCTCGGCAGCATTCCTTTTGCAGTTGCGTATGTGCTAATATTTCCTTTGGGCGCGGGAATGGGAGACGTGTATTTTTTCATGCCTTTGCCTTTGTCGGTGCTGTAGTATATTGTGGCGTTTTCCGTGGGGCAGCTTAGTGTTATCATGCCGTTGTTGTTTTTAATTTCCACCGGCATGCATACAGCGCCCTTTGTGCGTCCCTTTTCGGCTATCTGCTCTTTGGTGTTTGCGTTCTCAAGCGGAATTAAGGTGAAGCTCATTGTCATAGGTTTGGTCAGGAGTTCGTATTTCGGCAGAACGTCCGGGCCGCAACTGTTGTTGCCGAGCGCACGATTGGCCGCGTCGATACATACAACGTTTTCCGTTACCATGGGTACTTCGTAGGGGTGGAGCTTTCTGTGTCTTTGGTCGGTGTAAATGTCCTCGGCGCGCCAATGTCCCACGGTTGCCGACATTTCCGTGGAGCTTAAAATCATAAGTCCGTTGCCGCCGTTGTCGGTAAGGGCTATGTAGCGCACGTTTTCCTTGTTGCCGTTTTCCTGCGGTTTTGCAAATCCCGTCCATTGCTCGCTCACGGTGCTGTGGTAAAGTCCGGGGAAACACGACTCTTTGCGGTCGCGATAGTTGTCCCACGGGCCGCGTCCGTACCAGTCGAAATTTTCGTAGTCTTCGGGCATGTAGAAGCGGTAGCCTATTTTGGGAACAACAATGCCGTTGCGCCAGGGCTCTATTTTGCTTGAAATCGAAATTGCTCCGTCGGCAAGCACGCGGTATCCCATTTGGGTTGTGAATGTCGCCGTGCCGTTGCCGCAATATCGGTTGGTTATCCAAAGGGATATGCTGCCGTCTTTCTCTTTTTTAGCTTTCCATGTACCGGGCTGCGGTTTAAGATTTCGCAAGCCTAAGTTGTCCCATGTTGTAATATGACTGTGGTCGTTGTCGGTGGGGGCACGGAAAGCGTTGAAGTGCAAACTGTCGAGCATAAGTTTGCCCTTGTGCTCGTATTTGGATATCTGGCCCGTTGCGGCTGAGAATGTGGCGCGAAAGTCGGTGCTTTCCAAAACAATGTCGCCGTTGCTTTCTGTTCTTGTCTTTATTTTGCCGTTGCGGTTTGCCTTGTATGCCGGTTTGTCTGCGGCTTTGCGCAACGTGAACTGCTCTGCCGCCACTTCGTATCCGGCTTCGGCCCATGCGGTGGCTGTTTTCTGTTTAACGCTGAAGCGCACGTAATAGTCCGCTCCCGCTTTTGCGTTGTCGTGTATCAGGTTTCCGAGGGTTATTACCTTGCTTGCGCCACCGGCTATGTTGCTTCCGGGTATATCCTTTTTGCCTATTACAATTCCGTCTTCAAGAATTTGGCAGCTTATGTTGTATTCGCTCAGGTTTGCGAACGACATTTTGTTTTTTATTACGAAGGTGCCTTTAATGCTGTCGGTCATGGCGAAGTCGGCGGGTTGGTAAATTTTCTTTACGTTTATTGCTTTTGCCGAATATGTGTAGTTGGGAAAAACCACACCGTTTGTGCAGAAGTTGCCATCGTTGGGTTTGTCGCCGAAGTCGCCGCCGTATGCCCAGTAAACTTTGTTGTCGTTTCCGGGTACGGGCATATTGAGTCCCTGGTCTTTCCAGTCCCAAATAAATTCGCCGGCAAGCGCTGGGTAACGCTCGTAAAGGTCGTAATATTCCCTTTGGTTGCCCATCGAGTTGCCCATTGCGTGGGTGTTTTCGCATTGTATGTGGGGGCGGGGCTTTTCGCCTTTTTTCCATTGCGCCTCGCGTTCCTCGCCTATGCTTTTTATTTTGTCAGTGCTTGCATACATTGTGCTGGTGGTGGTGCTCCAGGTGGAGTTTTGCTCGTAATGCGTTAGGCGGGTTTGGTCGAGGGCGTTTATCGCCTGCGACACTTTTTCGAAGTTGCCGCCGTTGCCGCTTTCGTTGCCGAAGCTCCAAATGAAGATACAGGGGTGGTTGCGCATCCAAAGCACATGGTTTACGTTTCTCTCCACCATCGGTTCAAGGAATTTGGCGTTGTGCGACAGCGAGAAGTTGCCGTGGCACTCTACGTTGGCTTCGGCAAGCACATACATGCCGTATTTGTCGCAAAGGTCGTAGAAGTACGGGTTGTTGGGGTAGTGGCTCGTGCGCACGGCGTTTATGTTCAGTCGTTTCATGAGCATTATGTCGCGTTCCATCTCTTCTTTCGAAACAGTGCGCCCGTTAACGTTGCTGAAATCGTGGCGGTTCACGCCGTGTATCTTTATGGGTGTGCCGTTTATGGTTATCGCTCCCTGCTCGTTTACTCCCACTTCGCGTATGCCGAGCTTGCTGCCGCGCACATCGATTGTTTTTCCTTTATGCGTGAGCTTCAGCACAAGGTCGTAGAGGTTGGGCTGCTCGGCGTTCCAAAGTTTGGGGCTGCTTACGCCTATTTCCATTTCTGCGGCGTTTTTGTTTTGCGGGTTTATGCCAATGGATTTCTCGCCCACTTTCTTGCCATGGTCCCAAACCTCGGCTGTGAGCGTAAGGTCTTTTGCCGTTTTGGCCTTGGGGGCAACCTGCACATAGGCCTGTATATTTACTTTTGCGCTCTTTGCCGACTGCCCTGTTTTCGTGGTGGCAAAATAGTCGCGTATCTGAACCTTGGGGGCCGACCACAGGAACACATCGCGGGTTATGCCCGTTAGTCTGTAGTAGTCTTGGTCTTCGAGAAACGAGCCGCTTGTAAAGCGATAAACCTGCACGGCGATTGTGTTTTCGCCCTTTTGCAGGTAGTCGGTTATCTTGAACTCCGACGGCAGGTAGGAGTCTTCGGCGTAGCCGGTGAACTTTCCGTTTACCCAAACGTAATATCCGTGTCCCGCTCCGTTGAAGCGCACGTAAACATCGCGTCCTTCCCAGTTGGCGGGCACGATGAATTTGCGGCGATAGCTTCCCACGGGGTTTTTCATGTTGTCGTTATACTGCCAGTCTGCGGGGCGCGGGGCCATAACGCTGAAAGTTTCCGGGTTGTAAGTGAAAGGGTAGTTGGAATTCGAGTATAGAGGTTTGTCCCAGTCCTTGTTGTGCCTCACGCCGTAAACCTGCCATGTGGCGGGAACCGAAATGTCGTCCCACTTGTCATCGTTGTAGCCTGGAACTTCAAAACCTTCGGGTTTGCTTTCGGGGTTGGCTGCCCATTTGAACTTCCACACGCCGTTGAGCGAGAGGTAGTATGGCGAATTCTCCATGTTGTTTTCCATTGCCGCCTTTTCGTTTTCAGCCGGTATTGCAAGAGTGTGCGCCTTTTCGCGGTTCACTTGGAAAATGCCCACATCGTCCCACTCTTTGCCGGTTTGTGCCGGTGCGCATAGCGACAATGCGGCGGTGGACAGGAGAATAAGTTTTTTCTTGTTCATCTTGTTTTCTTGGTTTTTGTAAAATTCTTTGCGTTACAAAGTTAAATAAAAAAACATTTGCGCCCACGACGAAGCGCGGGGAAACTTTGGCGCACAATAATAACATTACATAGGCATGGCGTGAGCCATTGAAAACACACGGCTTTTGCGGTGGGTGGCGCATTGGGGCGTTTGCGCGGTTTTGCGTTTGCGGCAACCGTTGCGGCAAACGACCGCTTTGCTGCAAAAGACTGAGTCGCAGTAGTTTATCTATATTTATGAAAAACTTGCAAACATTTGGTTTTCTGTGCATTGCAAGCGGGCGAAAAAAGGTCTGACATAATTTGAATTACATCAGACATAATTTTTTCTACGTCCTATGTAGTTTTTCCTACTTCAAACGTAGTTTTCGGGGTGTTTGAAAACAAGGAGTCAATTTGCGTTTTGCAGAAATTGTAGGGGCGTATGGCACACGCCCTTCGCACCACCGCTTGAACCGCATCGCGAACCATTGTCGCGACATTGCAAATCCGCGCTATCCGGGCGTATGCCATACGCCCCTACGGAGGTGCAATTTCCTGAATGATTGATTACAGCGTATTTGTGCAACGCATGGTACACGCCATATACACTGCCGCACAATCCGCATCAGCGAACACCGCAAAAGCGGCGCACTTCGGGCGTATGCCATACGCCACTACAGCAGCGCAATTTTCCTACTTACAAACCAATGCGTACTCGCAAGAGCGCATTTCCAAAACTTTATTTCACGCCTTTGCTATTCCGCAGCTTTGGTTGCGAGTGTGAAATCCTTGTAGGTAACAGTTCTTCTGCCATCTTGGAAGGCTATCTTGAAACTCACCTCTCCGCCTTTCAGCCTTGGTAACGCCACGATGTTTGCCGTGTATGAAACCGCCTTGCCCGGAGCGAGGTTTCCGATTATCGCCGTTGGCGAGATGATTATCCTTTTAGGTTCGCTGCACGACACCACCGGCGTTATGTTGTAGAGCGTGGCGTTTCCCGCGTTGTGTATCTCGAACAGGATTTTCGCGCGTTCGCCGGCATCGATTATCCGGTTGCGGTTCTCGTCAACAAAGCGAATGTTCTCCACTTTCAGTCCATCAATGCCCGATGCGTATGTTGCATCTCCGCCGCCGCGTGGATTGCGGCGCGAGTGGGGTAGGTTGCGGCTGTCGTCGCAATCGTCAATGTCGGTGCTTTGCTTGCCGTTGTTTCGGCTTGTTACTGCGTTGCCTACCACCGCGCCCACTGCCATGCCGAGGGCTGTGCCGGCATCGCTGCCGCGAGGCCCGCCCATAAGTCCGCCTATGCTCGAGCCGAATATCGCGCCGAGGGAGCCTCCGGCCATTGTGCCCTGTATTTGGCGGTCGGTGCAGCCGGCCAGAAGCATTGCCCCCGCACATATGGCAACTGTAAATCTGTTTGCTTTCATCATTTCCAACTTTTTATGTTATTCAAACCATCCGCTTTTAGGGCAAAATTAGTGCAAAAACAAATATGTTGCAATTGCATTGCCGTGTTTTCTGACTTACGCCTGCTCCTTTCTCGCCGCAGCCATTATTGCGAGCATGTTCCACAGCTTGTCGGCGGGCGGCGCGGCTTCTACGCTTATCAGCTTGTGTGAAACGGGGTGCTCGAACTCAAGTTTTCTGGCGAGCAGCGAAATGCTGCCATCGGGATTGCTTCTCGGTGCGCCATACTTCAAGTCGCCCTTTATTGGGCATCCCATTGCGGCGAGTTGGCAGCGTATCTGGTGGTGTCGGCCCGTGAGCAGTTTCACCTCAAGCAACCAATAGCGGTCGCTGTGCGCCACAACGCGGTAGTCGAGCGCGGCGAGCTTTGCGTCTTTAGCCCCCTCACGCGCCACGTATGTCTTGTTGTTCTTTGGGTTTCTTACAAGATATTGCTCCAAATGGTCGGCGTCCTTTGGCGGACGGTTTGAAACCACGGCCCAATAGGTTTTTTGTATTCTGTTCTTATCCCTGAACATTTCGTTGAGGCGCGAAAGAGCCTTGCTTGTGCGTGCGAATATCACAAGCCCCATTGCGGGGCGGTCAAGACGGTGGACCACGCCGAGAAACACCGCCCCGGGCTTGGCATACGCCTCCTTGATATACGCCTTTACGTCCTCGCTCAGCGGACGGTCGCCGGTGCTGTCGCCCTGCACTATCTCGCCCGCCGCCTTGCTGACTATAATTATATGGTTGTCTTCGTAAACAACATTCATTATGTTATTCAATAAACAGGGCCGCAACGGTTTCCCCCTGCGGCCCCGGATTTTTTCTTACAAACGGTTATTGTTACATATTCATGCCGCCGTCAACCTGGATAACCTGTCCCGAGATGTAGCTCGACATATCGGAAGCGAGGAAGGTTGCAACGTTTGCGATGTCCTCCACCTTTCCGCCACGGCGCAAAGGAATTTTGTTTATCCACTCCTTGCGTATATCCTCCGGAAGCGCGGCTGTCATTGCAGTCTCTATGAAGCCCGGGGCTATTGCATTGGCACGTATTCCGCGCGAACCCATTTCCTGGGCAACCGACTTGGCCAAGGCTATAAGACCTGCCTTTGAAGCGGCGTAGTTGCTCTGCCCGGCATTGCCGTGAACGCCCACAACCGAAGCCATGTTGATTATGCTGCCCTTGCGCTGGCGCATCATTATCGGCGTGCATGCGTGAATGAAGTTGAAAGCCGATTTAAGGTTCACGGCAATCACCGCGTCCCACTGCTGTTCTGTCATTCGAATCATCAAACCGTCTTTTGTTATGCCGGCATTGTTCACAAGAATGTCTATAGATCCGAAGTCGTCTTTCACCTGTCCTACAACCTTTGCCGTCTCCTCGAAGTTTGCGGCGTTCGATGCATAGCCTTTCGCCTTAACGCCAAGGGCGGCTATCTCGTCTTCGGTTTTTTTGCCGTTTTCGTCAATCACAAGGTCGGTGAAGGCGATGTTTGCGCCCTCTGCCGCGAAACGCAGGGCTATGGCCTTGCCAATGCCGCGTGCTGCACCTGTAATAAGTGCTGTTTTTCCTGTTAATAATCCCATTTTTTGCTATTTGGTTTTGTTCGTAATCCTTATGCTATCTAAGCGGTCCCATTCCGAGGGCGCGTCTGACAAGTCCCGCCACTATGGGGCGCGATATGGCCTCTTTCATGCCGTTGCCCAGTCTGCCGTATATATAAGGAACTTCAAGCCCCTTGAGGGTGTAGTGAATTATGTCGGCCATAAGTCTCACATCTTCTATGAAGAATTTGCCGCTGTCGCATCCTTCCTTGAGCACGTTGTAGAAAACCTCCTGCTCGGCGGTGTCGAACTGTTTTCTTACCTTCTCCACCATCCATATGTTGCGAAAGAACTCGGCGCGCAGGTTGCCGTTTCTAACCACTGCTTCCCTTATCATGTTAAGGTGGGTGTATATAAGCAGTATCACCTTTTGCTCCGGTTCTATGTCCATTGCCTCAACCTCGTCCATGCGGTCGCTCAGGCGTTCAAGCTCCGTCTGTATTACGGCGTAGTATATCTCTTCTTTGTTTTTGAAGTAGGTGTACAGTGTGCGCCTTCCCTTTTGCGATGCCTCCGCAATCATGTTCATGGTTGTGGCCTCGAGCCCGTTTTGCGCAAAAAGTTGGCGCGCAACATCTACAAGTTTCTGACGTGTCTTTGCTACTGACATATTTATATATAGGCTTGGCGCTGTTTTATTGTTTTGCACGCCGTTTTCGTTATGTGCAAAGATAGCGGTTTTGCGTAACATGGTTATAAAAAACCGCCACAAATCGTGCAAAAGTTATACAGGTAAGGAACTAACCACTGTATCGAGGCTCTCCCCCGGCATTCTAAAAACCACACGGCGCATGGAGAAAACAATGTCTGATGTAAAAAAAATTACATCCGATGTAGGAAAAATTATGTCCGATGTAGGAAAAATTACATCAGACCTTTTTTACGCCGTTGAAAACTGCTTAAAGGCAGACCGCCATCCTCGAAAAACGATTGCAGAAAATCTCAATGGTTTTTGTGAAAGGATATCGCACATTCTGCATTTTATTCCCCCAAAAACCTGCTGTAAACAAAAAACAAACTATATTTGCAGTTGTTAGTTAATAACGAGCGTTGCGGTTGGAAGGCAAACTCCGCCTAAGCTCGTATTTTTCACATTTAAGGTATTTTGCGGCATTATAGCAATAAAAAACATGGAAAAAATAAAAAAACTGTTTGCCTGCGTTGCAACAGTTGCCGTTTGCACAATGCTCGGCACTTTGTCAAGCTGCTCCGACAACATTGACAGCTCGAACCTCTACACTTTCAAAGGAGACATGGTAACCGGATATCTTCAAAAAAGCGATAGTTTCCGGCTATACTCATACGTTTTGCGCAAGGTTAAACTGAGCACAAAGTCGAAATCTTCGTTTGCCGACCTTCTGTCGGCACGCGGTAACTACACCGTTTTCGCGCCAACCGACCAGGCCATGCACCATTTGCTCGATTCCATCTACAACCAAAAGGATTTTCCGATAGAACAAGTGAGCGACTCGATTGCAGAGCGCATTGTTAGGTGCAGCATCCTTGACAGCAAGAACGGCGAAGCATACCGCATTGCCGACCTCAACGAGGGCACCATGCCAATAACCAACGCCGACGACCGTTACATGACAATACGCTTCGACACGGTAAACGGAAGGGCGGTTACCGTTATAAACAGCGACGCACGCGTGATTTCGCGCGACCACGAGCTTGAAAACGGATATGTACACGTGGTTGACCGCGTTGTGCTGCTGTCGAACGCCTACATAGCCAATATGATTGACAACGCCGCCAACGCCAGGATTTTCTCCATGCTGCTACAAAAAACCGGATGGGTGGCAAAGCTCTCGAAATACCGCGACGAGGAATACGAAAAGCGCAACCTGCCCGACACATACACAAAACAATTCGATTGGGGCTATGACATTATACCCCAGCACAGATATTTCGGCTACACCGTGCTGCTTGAAACCGACAGCGTGTTCCATACGAAATGGGGCATCGACATGCCCGTTGTGGAAGGCGGCGTTGTAGTGAACGAAGAGCAGATAATGCAACAAATAAAAAACAAGTGCGCCGAAGCATACCCCCAAGCCGGCGGCACGGAACTCACCGACACCACCAACGCCGTAAACGAGTTTGTGGCATATCATTTGCTGCCCGCCCGCATACCATACAACTGGCTCGTGGTACACCGCACCGAATACGGCTACTCATACAAGAACGCCACGCGCCTTTCAATAAACTGCGACAACTTTTGGGAAACCATGTCGCCCTCTCACCGCAGAATGATTAAGATGACCGAAGGTCCGAGCACAGACGGAATACGCATAAACCGCTACTCATCATACGACCCCGACACATACACCGAAACACTCGTGGGGATACCCGGCATAAAGGTAAGGCAAAACAACGGCGACTACGACAACAACGCGCTCAACGGCTTCTACTATCCCATTGACGACATTTTGGTTTACGGCAGCGATGTGCCGGACAAAGTGCTAAACCAGCGCATACGTATGGACCTTTCAACATATTACCCGGAATTGGTAACCAACGGACTTTTCATAAAAGAGGGGCAGAACGGAATATTAATTCCCAACGGATATGTTGACTACCTTACGCTCAATGCCGAAGGAACACTATACCACTACCTTACGGGATATAACTGCGGATGGAACGACATGTATTGCGATGAGCACAACATCACAGGGCAATATGACTTCACTTTACGATTGCCGCCGGTTCCGTTTGAGGGCTCATGGGAGGTGCGCCTTGTTTACTCCTATTCGGCAAACCGCGGCATGGCGCAGCTCTATTTCGGAACCGACAAAAACAACCTGCAAGCCGAAGGGCTTCCGATTGACGAGCGCATACAGGTTACCAGTCCTACTATAGGCTGGGCACTCTATGACGATGAAGACCCGGACCTCAACCGCGAGCGCGACCGCAATATGCGCAACCACGGCTATATGATGGGCTGCAAACACGAAGGTCCGTCAACCGGTGGAGTTGTGAGCACCACGCTATACAATGTAACCGCCGAGCACCGTCTGCGTAAGATTTTCTACACGGGCAACCTATCTCCCGACGAAACATACTACATACGTTTCAAGAGTGTGCTTGCAAACTCCTCGACAATGTTCGTGCTCGACTATGTTGAGTTTGCACCCAAAAACGTTTACAACGGACTCACGCCCGAGGACGCTTGGTAAAGTTTTTTATTTCCATAAGATAACAATTCGAATCCCTGCCGCACATCGCGCGGCGGGGATTTTTCACGCCATCCAATCGTGCGTTATTCGGACGGAGGCATACTGGGCGTATGCAATACTCCCCTGCAAATGGTGCAAAACCAATACCGCTGAAACTGCATTTGATGTAAGAAAAACTACATAGGACGTAGGAAAAAATATGTCTGATATAATCAAAACTACATCAGACCTTTTTTTTGCCAACCGGCAATATGTTGAAAAACAAATCATTATGCAAAACATTTATGGCAAAGACATTCTGTTGCAAATCAGCACATTACGCAATTTTGGGCGGTATCGGGGATTTTGCACCGGCGCTTGCCTAAACGCAAAGGCTTCCGCACCCGTCCATGTCCTCTTACAGAGCAAAAGCAAACCGCCGCCACTGTTTTTCACCCACAAACTTGGTCGTTTGGTGTCATAATGTTACTTTTGCATCATGAAGAATATTAACACCTCCGCCAATATACTCATCATTTATACAGGCGGCACGATAGGAATGATAGAAAACAGGCACACCGGTGCGCTGGAAAGCTATGATTTCGCCCATGTGCGCCGGTGGATTCCCGAATTGGAGGATTTCGACTACAACATCCACTCCTACGCCTTCAACCCGCCCATAGACTCCAGCGACATGGAGCCGTCAAACTGGCAGGCCATAGTTAAGGTGATAGCCGACAACTACGACAACTACGATGGCTTTGTTGTTCTTCACGGCACAGACACCATGTCGTATACCGCTTCGGCACTGAGTTTCATGCTTCAAGGGCTCACCAAGCCCGTGATACTTACAGGCTCCCAGCTTCCCATAAGCATGCTGCGCACCGATGGGCGCGAGAACCTGCTTACCTCCATCGAAATTGCCGCTGCGAAAGATGCCGAGGGAAACGCCATGGTGCCCGAAGTGTGCGTGTTTTTCGAAAACCGCCTGTTGCGCGGAAACCGCACCACCAAAATAAACGCCGAGGGCTTTAACGCGTTTCGCTCTTATAACTTCCCATGGCTGGCACACGCGGGAATTCACATAAAATACAACACGGCCGTGATACGCCGCCCGCCAAAGGACAACGTGTTCAAGCCCCACTATGTAATGGACAGCAATGTGGTTGTAATAACGCTTTTCCCCGGAATACGCCGCGAAATAATATCATCGATAGTTAACATTCCCGGACTGCGTGCCGTGGTTTTGCGCACGTATGGCTCGGGCAACGCCCCGCAAAAGAAATGGCTGATAGAATTGCTGAAAGAGGCCGAGGCAAAGGGCATAATCGTGGTGAACGTTACGCAGTGCAGCGAAGGCTCGATAGAGATGAGCCGTTACCGCACAGGGCTACAGCTGCTCGAAACGGGGGTGGTGAACGGACACGACGCAACCGTGGAAAGCACAATAACCAAGCTGATGTTCCTCGTGGGGCACAACCTTTCGAACGATCGCATACGCCGGCTTATGGACTGCGACCTGCGCGGGGAGATTACCGTAAGATAACCATAACGTCGGAGTATAGACGCAGACGGTTGGGCATGCTTGCCGCACCCTGCCGCTTTGGTAATGTAAAGTTGGTTGAACCATAATGTTTTTCGCTTGCAAACAAATTGCTAACTTTGCTTGCGAAATACATATCAAACAATAAATAAAATGAAATATAGAATTCTTACAATCATTGCTTTCTGCGCCCTTGCAATGACCGCATCGTTCGCATCGAGTGGGAAAGGAAAGAAAATCAAGGTGCCGAAAGACAGGTTTATAACCGAACTGATGGGCAAAATGACCCTTGACGAGAAAATCGGGCAGCTTGTGCTACCCGACGGACACGAGGCAGACACGGGCGTGTCGGAAAAGACCGACATTTACGGCGACATCAAGAAAGGTTTGGTGGGCTCGGTGTTGAATGTGAACAACCCTAAGGCAATTCGCGAGCTCCAGAAAGTGGCAGTGAAGGAATCGCGCCTTGGAATACCCCTTCTCGTAGGGCTTGACGTAATCCACGGTTTTCGCACAATATTCCCCATTCCCCTTGCACAGTCGTGTTCGTGGGATACAACGCTTGTGCGCAAGGCAGCCCGCATCGCGGCAATCGAGGCATCGGCATACGGCATAAACTGGACATATTCGCCTATGGTTGACGTGGCCCACGATGCGCGCTGGGGCAGAATAGCCGAGGGCAACGGCGAAGACCCGTTCCTCAGTGCCTGCATGGCGAAGTCGCTTGTTTACGGCTATCAGGAGGACATGAAAAAGAACACAAACATTGCCGCTTGTCTTAAGCATTATGGTCTTTACGGCGCGGTGGAATCGGGACTCGACTACAATTTCGTCGACATGAGCCGCATAAGGATGCTGAATGAATATATGCTTCCCTATCAGGCTGCCGTCGAGGCGGGAGTAAAGAGCGTAATGTCGTCGTTCAACGTAATCGACTTCATGCCTGCATCGGGCAACAAATGGCTCATTGACGATTTGCTGCGCAAAAAATGGGGCTTCAAAGGGTTCACCGTTACCGACTACAATGGAATAGCCGAAATGACCTCGCATGGAATAGACAAACAGGAACGCTGCGCCGAACTTGCCGCAAAGGCGGGCATCGACATCGACATGTGCTCGCAGGCGTACCATAAATATCTGCGCAAGCTGGTGAACGATGGCAAAGTGAGCGAAGAAACCATAAACGCCATGTGTCGCCGCGTGCTCGAGGCCAAGTGGGATCTCGGTTTGTTTGAGGATGCAAACCGCGGACACTCCGAAAAGGAAGTTACCACAGCCGTGCGCAAAAAAGAATACATAGATGTTGCACGCCAATTGGCGGGCGAAAGCATAGTGTTGCTGAAGAACGAGGGCAACATTCTGCCGCTCAAAAAGCAGGGTAAGATTGCCGTTGTTGGTCCTTTGGGAAAATCGGGACATAACCTATACGGCTGCTGGACGGGCAACGGTTCGTCGCAGCCAAACCTCGGCATTTTTGATGCCATAAAAGAAGCCGTGGGCAACAACGGCGAAGTGGTTTACGCCCGAGGAAGCAATGTTTTCGCCAACCCCGACTACGAGATCGCCGGACAGATAAAAAGCGGAGACGTTGGGCGCGACCCTCGCTCTGCAGAGGACATGGTGAAAGAAGCCGTTGAAGTGGCGAAAAACAGCGATGTTGTGATTGCAGCGCTTGGCGAGCTTGGCGAAATGACCGGTGAAAGCATGAGCCGCGCAGACCTTGAAATGCCGGATGTGCAGCGTGAACTTTTAAAGGCACTCCTTAAAACAGGAAAACCGGTGGTGCTGCTTTACCTCACAGGCCGCCCCGTGGCCATGCGTTGGGAAAAGGCAAATGCTCCTGTAATTGTGGAAACATGGTATGGCGGCACAGAAGCCGCACACGCAATTGCAGATGTTGTGTTTGGCGACCGCAATCCGAGCGGAAAGCTCACAACCACATTCCCGCAGGTTACGGGGCAGTTGCCGCTGACATATGCCCGCTACCGGGGCGGACGTCCGGTTGACCCTAACTCGAAGTTCATAAAATTCGCCCAAAACTACATGGACGTAACCATGGCGCCGGCATATCCCTTTGGTTACGGAATAAGCTACACCACATACAAATACGGAAAGCTGGCGCTTAGCGCAAGCTCAATGGGCAAAGATGGCAAAGTAAAAGCATCTCTCACCGTTACAAACACCGGAAACCGCGCCGGAGACGAGGTTGTGCAGCTTTACATACACGACATCGCCGCATCGATAGTGCGTCCCGTAAAGGAACTGAAAGGCTTTAAGCGGGTGCATTTGGAAGCCGGCGAGAGCAAAACCGTGGAGTTTGAAATAAGCGAGCCCATGCTTAAATTTTATAACGCAGACCTGCAATTCGTTAGCGAACCGGGAGACTTTGAAATAATGGTCGGACCGAACAGCAGCGATGTGCAGTCGGTAAAGCTGACGCTTAACTGACCAAAATAGCAGTAGATTTTTACCGAGGAGGGGACGTGCCGTTCGGCATGCCCCTTCCTTAAATTATGTGCAGGGCATGGAAATATCCCGGCAGATACAATTCTGGATGCAGGTGCTTGTACGACCTCTTGAAAAGAAAACCAAAGAGATGCGGCTTTTTACAATGACTCGTTGAAGCGGAACTTTTAACGGACGGCAGAATATAGACACAATGGGAAATACCATAAACATGAAATACGTATTAGTTGACTTGACACACTATCAGGAAAAGAGCGGATTTGGGGAAATCGCCAACAACATGGCGGAATATCTAAAGGCCGGCATCATTGACGATGTTCATTTCACTGTACTTATGAAAGAAAAGTACAGGGGAGTTTTAGGAGATGCCGTCGATTACGTTACTTCTAAGCACATTGACAAAGACCTTAAAGCTTTAGGACACAAAATAGATTTATGGCACACCACAGACCAGCTGTTCAAAGCCCGTCGACATGCAAAAGGCATGATAAATATTCTCACGGTACATGACTTGAACTTCCTTCACGAAAAGAAAGGCATACACCGCATAAAAAATTTGCTTAGACTCAGGTGGGCGGTTAAACGTTCGGATTGCGTCACTGTAATCTCCGAATATGTGAAACAAGATTTGCTCAAACACGTGAATGTCGGCAATAAGCCGCTTAGAGTTATCTACAACGGAATACAAGATACCACAAATAAAGCGCAAAAACAGCCTGGTTTCGTAAACGTAAACGACAAATTCTTTTTTACGATAGGACAAATCCGGAAGAAAAAGAATTTTCACACACTAATACCTGTGATGAAATACTTTCCCGAATACAAACTGTTTATATGCGGGAAGGGACGCACAAATTACTTCGAAGAACTGAAAAAAACAAAAGAACATTTTCATGCAGACAATGTTGTCATTGCAGGTGAAATAACCGAAGAAGAACGTAACTGGATGTATGCCCATAGCGAAGCTTTTTTGTTTCCAAGTAGGTTGGAAGGATTTGGACTTCCCGTTCTTGAAGCCATGCGCTATAATTGCAAGGTATTCTCTTCCCGATGTACCAGCCTACCCGAAATCTGCAAGAACCACGCAACCTACTTTGACTCATTCGAGCCGGAGAAAATGGCAGACACAATAAAAGAAGGATTGGCAGGCTGGGACAAGAATGGGAAGAAAGCACTTGCTGCGAAAGAATATTCCATGACCTACAATTACGATAAATACATGAAACAATACCTTGACTTGTATAAAGAGTTGCTCCATTGCGAGTAGCGCGAACCTCAAGCCGCTGATTTATTCCTAAGCTTCTTGCAAAGCTTGCAGCATTCTACATAGGAAAAACCATGTCCTATGTAGGAAAAATTATGTCTGATGTAATTCAAATTATGTCAGACCTTTTTTTACGGTTGCAGTATGTTGTTTTCCAGAAAGTTACGAAGAAATGGGTATTTAAGGCTAAATTTTTGGATTCCGGTGTGTTGCGCGGTTTTGGCGGCATTCGCCGCCTCGTAGGGAATTTGCTGGGGATTTGAAGTGGTGCGGGGGACGGTCGCATGGCAGGTGTTTGCTGCTTCTTCGGTAGTAAGCCTGTCGGATATATGCGGCGGAACGCGCAAAACAGGCCTGTATTTTCCCGAATTGGGTAATAAGAAGAATGTGCTGAGATTGGGCGATATTTTTTTTGCGGAAACAATGAAACACACTGTATATATGACGGTGGTGGAGCAGTGAAAATGCGTGATTTAGCAGGCTTTGGCTTCGCAGGGCTTCAGACGGTTTGGGGGCGGCCGTATATTTGCATCGTCAACGTTGATACACGAGCCGCATGACGCAGCAGGGCCTCTCACGGCGAGTGAAACCAAAAACTAACCAACCAAAACAAATTACCATGATTTATTACAATGTAATCAAGCGCAAGAACCCCAAGGATGGAACCGAGAAATTCTACGCACAAGTCAAGAACAACTCATATCTTACCCTTGAGCAGATAGCCGCAAACATCAGCCGCGAGTGCACCGTAACCGTGCACGACGTGAAAGCGGTACTCTCCTCGCTTCAAGAACAGATAATCCTTTCGCTACAGGACGGCAAGAGTGTAAGGTTCGGCGACCTCGGGTCTTTCCGTGCAACGCTGAAGTCGAAGGGCGCGGATAACAAGGACGACTTCCAAAAGAGCAACATTTCCCAAGTAAGGGTGCGCTTTACCAAGAGTGCCGCAATGCGTTCCGCATTCGCAATAACCAACAAAGACGTGAAGCTCGTGAATATTGACAACGCAGACGGGGGCAATGGCGGAAGCCAGGTTGAACCCAGCAACTGAAACTTTGATTGAAAAAGAACCCGCCTTGCAATCGGGTAGGGCGGGTTTTTTAAGAACATTGAAAACAGAAAACAAAAATCATGACAGAACAAAGCAGAAAAATCATAGCAATAGTAATCAGAGTGTTGAAAGCGATGCTTGCCGCATTGTCAGGCACGTTTGGCAGCAATTCGAAATAGAAGAAGGAATACATTAGAGAAGAAAGAACCCGAATGCAAATTTCGGGTTCTTTCTTTTTGTTGCGCAGGCGGCTTTGCAACAGGGGTTGGACGGGAAAATATGGGAAAGCGTTAAAAAAAAGGCTCTAAATTTTTGCATATCACAAAAGTATGACTAATTTTGCAGCCGTAAAAATTGGCAAGGAAGCTCATAATGCTTCCGCAGAGTCATTGGATAAGAATATAATAAACTAATAATAAATTAAAAACATGATTATAGTACCCGTAAAAGAAGGCGAAAACATCGAAAGGGCTTTGAAGAAATTCAAGCGTAAATTTGAAAAAACCGGCGTGGTGAAGGAATTGCGCAGCCGCCAGCAGTTTAACAAGCCTTCAGTAGTTCGCCGTTTGAAAAAAGAGCACGCAGTTTATATACAAAAGCTCAATTGCGAAAAGGAGGGATAATCCCACGCTTTCTTATATATATATAAGAAGAAATAAATTCCCGAAGATGTTTGCGTCTTCGGGAATTATTGTCTAAATTCGTTGCGTGAACCAATACAACAGGAGTGGCGAAATTTATGTATATAAGAAAATTCTGCGACTATCTGAAAAACGAACGTAACTATTCTGCGCTCACAGTAGACAGTTACGAAAGAGACCTGCTGCAATTTGAGGAGTTTGCAGGCACCGCGCGTGTTAAAGAAGACGACGAAGTAATGTGCAGCGTAAACGCCACCGAAAAGCAGATACGCCGCTGGATGGCTTGCATGCTTGAGAAAGGAAATTCGCCGGTTTCTGTAAACAGACGACTGAGTGCGCTTCGCAGCTACTTCAGGTTCGCCCTTGCAAAAAAACTTTGCAATTCAGACCCCACGGTTCGCATATCCGGCCCCAAAAAGCCAAAGGCATTACCATATTTCGTTAAGGAGAAAGACATGGAACGGCTGCTTGACGACATAGGTTTCCCCGATACATTCGAGGGGATTAGAAACCGAATGATATTGGAGATGTTTTACGGCACAGGCATGCGACTTTCGGAATTGACTTCGCTCGACTGCTCTGATATAGACCGAAGCGGAAAAAGGATAAAGGTTACGGGAAAAAGAGACAAGCAGCGCGTAATTCCCCTTGCCCCGCAACTGTTTGCACTTGTGGAGACTTACATGCAAAAACGCGCGTTGGAGGTGGGGGATGGCGGCGCATTGTATGTAGGGCGAAAAGGGAAGCGCCTTTCCAATTCGCAGGTCAGAAAAATAGTGAACGATGAGCTATCGCTTGTTACCACGATGAAAAAGCGATCACCACACGTGTTGCGCCACACCTTTGCTACGGCCATGCTCAACCACGGAGCCGACATAGAGGCTGTGAGACGATTGCTCGGACACGAGAGCATTGCCACAACAGAGATTTATACCCACACATCTGTTGAGGAACTGAAAAAGAATTATCAACTTGCCCATCCCAGGGCTTAAAAAGATATGATTATGGAAATAAAGGTCAAATCAATCCGTTTTGATGCAAACGAAAAGCTGCACGAATTCATTGAGAAAAAACTCTCAAAGTTGTCAAAAGCAGTGGGCGCTTCGGGAACAGCCGAAGTGGTGCTGAAAGTAGTGAAGCCCGAAACCGCAAAAAACAAGTCAACCGGGGTGCGTCTCACCCTTCCGAACGGGGAGCTGTTTTCCGAGAAAACCTGTGATACTTTTGAAGAGGGAGTTGATCTTTGCGTTGAAGCTTTGCAGCGCCAACTGTCAAAGCACAAAGAAAAACAGCGCGGATATTAAAAAAAACTCCGCAAAAGTTTTGCAGTTAGAATTTAATAAGTAACTTTGCAGCCGTTTCGGGAATAAAGCTATTACCGGGACGGCTGCAGTTCGCAGTCAGGTGTTATAAAAAAGGGCAAGTTCCAGAGTGGCCAAATGGGGCAGACTGTAAATCTGCTGGCTTACGCCTTCGGTGGTTCGAATCCGTCCTTGCCCACACGGTGTAAAGAAAACTTAGTTGCGGAAATAGCTCAGTTGATAGAGCACTAGCCTTCCAAGCTGGGGGTCGCGGGTTTGAGTCCCGTTTTCCGCTCTTTTTGCTGTAATAGCTCAGTGGTAGAGCACTTCCTTGGTAAGGAAGAGGTCCCGAGTTCAAGTCTCGGTAACAGCTCTCTGTTGTAGTAAACGTAGAGTGGAGAATATTCACTAAAATAACAATTATAAAAGAATAAAGCTATGGCTAAAGAACAATTTGTGCGTACCAAGCCGCATGTTAACATCGGTACGATTGGACATGTTGACCATGGAAAGACAACTTTGACGGCTGCCATCTCCAAGGTGCTCCATGAGCGTTTGGGAACAGGTGAAGACGTTAAGTCGTTCGATCAGATTGACAATGCACCTGAAGAGAAAGAGCGTGGTATAACCATCAACTCTTCTCACATTGAATATGAAACAAAGAAGCGCCACTACGCGCACGTTGACTGCCCGGGACACGCTGACTATGTGAAGAACATGGTAACGGGTGCTGCGCAGATGGACGGTGCAATCATTGTGGTGGCTGCAACCGATGGTCCTATGCCCCAAACACGTGAGCACATTCTTTTGGCTCGCCAGGTAAACGTTCCTCGTCTTGTGGTTTTCCTTAACAAGTGCGACCTTGTGGAAGATGAGGAAATGCTCGAACTCGTAGAAATGGAGATGCGTGAGCTTCTCACACAGTATGGCTACGAAGAGGATACCCCGATTATTCGTGGTTCTGCTCTTGGAGCACTTAACGGTGTACCCAAGTGGGAGGACAAGGTTATGGAACTTATGGACGCAGTTGACGAGTGGATTCAAGAACCGCAGCGCGAAGTTGACAAACCGTTCCTTATGCCTGTAGAGGATATCTTCTCTATCACAGGTCGTGGTACAGTTGCAACCGGTCGTATCGAAACCGGTAAGGTTAAGGTTGGCGATGAAGTTCAGATCCTGGGTCTCGGTGAGGACAAGAAATCTGTTGTAACCGGTGTTGAAATGTTCCGCAAGATTCTTGATGAAGGCGAGGCCGGTGATAACGTAGGTCTTCTTCTCCGTGGTATAGACAAGAGTGAAATAAAGAGAGGTATGGTTATTACCCACCCGGGTGCAATCACTCCTCACTCAAAGTTCAAGGCTTCAATCTATGTATTGAAGAAAGAAGAAGGTGGACGTCATACTCCTTTTGGCAACAAGTATCGCCCCCAGTTCTATCTCCGTACAATGGACTGCACGGGTGAAATCACTCTTCCCGAAGGAACTGAAATGGTAATGCCCGGCGACAACGTGGAGATTACAGTTGAACTCATCTATCCGGTAGCTCTCAACGTAGGTCTTCGTTTTGCAATCCGTGAAGGCGGTCGTACCGTAGGTTCCGGCCAGATTACCCAGATAATCGACTAATATTTCTTATAAGGGATAATAAAAGGCTCTTGCCTTGCAAAAGACAAGAGCTTAATCTACGGGAATAGCTCAGTTTGGTAGAGCACTGGTCTCCAAAACCAGGTGTCGGGAGTTCGAGTCTCTCTTCCCGTGCCAAAATATAACGAATATGTTGAAAAAAGCATTTGCATATTGCAAAGCTTCTTACGAGGAGCTTTTGTATAAGACAACTTGGCCATCTGGTCGGGAATTGGGGCATAATGCAGTGGTTGTTTTGACAGCTTCCATAATCATTGCTTTGGCGGTCTTTGCGTTAGACCAATGCTTCCAGTTCTTGATGGAAAACGTGTATCCGCATTAATCAACCGTGCCTGTAATGGAAAATAACAAGAAGACACCGGCAGAAATGAGGTGGTATGTGCTGCGAGCAGTAAGTGGCAAAGAAGGAAAGGTGAAGGAATACATCGAGCTCGGAATAAAAAACGGGCACTTCAATGGCAATGTGGCGCAGGTTCTCATACCAACAGAAAAGGTGGTTTATTCCAGTCCGAATGGAAAGCGTACTGTAAAAGAACGCAATTCCATGCCGGGTTATGTGTTGGTTGAAGCCAAACTTGTTGGCGAGGTTGCGCAGGATTTGCGTTACACTCCTAATGTGTTGGGCTTTCTCGGAGGTATGGAAGAACCGGTTCCTCTTCGCCCAAGCGAGATCAACCGTATCTTGGGAAGTATCGATGAGATGGAAAACGAGGGTCAGGAAATCTTGCCACAATTTGCAGTGGGAGACAGTGTGAAAGTAACCGAAGGACCGTTCAGCAACTTTGGAGGTGTTGTGGAGGAAATCAACAACGAGAAAAGGAAGCTTACGGTGTCTGTAAAGGTATTCGGACGCAACACTCCATTGGAATTGGGATTTATGCAGGTGGAAAAGGAGTAGCATGATAGTGTTACGTGTTGTGCGATTCCTAAAATAATCATTATTAAAACAAAACAAAATGGCAAAAGAAGTTGCTGGATTAATCAAATTACAGATTAAGGGCGGCGCTGCAAATCCATCTCCTCCCGTGGGACCTGCCTTGGGTTCCAAGGGTATAAATATAATGGACTTCTGCAAGCAGTTTAATGCCAGGACAAAAGAAAAGGCAGGCAAAGTTCTGCCTGTGGTCATTACCTATTACTCAGACAAATCGTTCTCGTTTGTGGTAAAGACTCCTCCTGCCGCAATACAGCTTTTGGAAGTTGCAGGAAAAAAGAGTGGATCAGCTGAGCCCAACCGCGTAAAGATAGCTGAGGTAACGTGGGATCAGGTGCGTGCTATTGCAGAAGACAAGATGAACGACCTAAACTGCTTTACCGTAGAGGCAGCTATGAGAATGGTGGCCGGCACTGCCCGCAGTATGGGTATAACCGTAAAAGGGGACTTCCCTAACAAATAACATAAAACTTCAATTTAGAAATGAGTAAACTGACAAAAAATCAAAAGTCTGTAGCCGATAAAATTGAAGCAGGGAAGGTTTATACGCTCACAGAGGCATCCAAGCTGGTAAAGGAAATCACTACTACCAAATTTGATGCATCTATTGATGTTGACGTACGTTTGGGCGTTGACCCGCGCAAGGCAAATCAGATGGTGCGCGGCGTTGTTTCCCTGCCAAATGGAACGGGCAAGACTGTGCGTGTGCTCTGTCTATGCACTCCGGATTTGGAGAGTGCCGCAAAGGAAGCCGGTGCAGACTATGTTGGTCTTGAAGAGTATATTGACAAGATCAAGAGCGGCTGGACCGATGTTGATGTTATAATTACAATGCCTTCCGTTATGGGCAAACTTGGTCCCTTGGGACGTATTCTCGGCCCTCGCGGGCTTATGCCTAATCCAAAGAGTGGCACTGTAACTATGGATGTTGCCAAGGCAGTGCGTGAGGTGAAACAGGGTAAGATCGATTTCAAGGTTGACAAGACCGGCATTGTTCACACGTCAATCGGCAAAGTTTCTTTTACGGCAGAGCAAATAGCGCAGAACGCAAAAGAGTTCCTCAATACAATAATCAAACTAAAACCGGCTGCGGCAAAGGGAACTTATATAAAGAGTATCTTCTTGTCAAGCACTATGAGTCGTGGGCTCCGTATTGACCCCAAGTCTGTTGGAGCAGACGATCAAAACTGAATTTGAATTATGAAAAAGGAACAGAAAACTATAGTAATAGAGAATCTCGGTGCGCTTTTGAAGGAGTATGCCAACTTCTATTTGGTTGACGTAACCGCAATGAATGCCGAAAATACAACAGCCCTCCGCCGTGAGTGTTTCAAGCGTGAAATCAAAATGGTTGTTGTCAAAAACACTTTGTTGAAGAAGGCTTTTGAGGCAAGCGAAATCGATTTTTCCCCGCTTTATGGAAGTTTGAAAGGAACCACAGCCCTTATGCTTTGCAATACGGCGAATGTTCCCGCAAAACTTATAAAAGATAGCGGAAAGGACGGCATTCCAGGGCTGAAGGCTGCGTATGCAGAGCAAAGTTTCTATGTGGGTGCTGAAAACCTTGCAACTTTGGTGGCACTGAAGAGCAAAAACGAGGTTATTGCCGAAATTGTTGCTTTGTTGCAGTCGCCGGCGAAGAATGTCATCTCTGCACTCCAGAGTGGTGGCCAAACGATACATGGAGTATTAAAAACATTGGGTGAACGCCCGGAATAAAATCAGGTAGAATAAAAAACAATAAAAATAGAATTAAAATGGCAGATATTAAAGCTATTGCTGAAGAATTGGTAAATTTGACAGTAAAAGAGGTAAACGAGTTGGCTCAGGTCCTGAAGGACGAATACGGAATAGAACCGGCTGCGGCTGCGGTTGCAGTAGCAGCAGGTCCCGCAGCAGCCGGTGAGGCAGCAGAGGAGAAGACAGCTTTTGACGTTATTCTTAAGAGTGTGGGTAGCGCAAAACTTCAGGTTGTAAAGGCTGTTAAGGAAGCTTGCGGCCTTGGCTTGAAGGAGGCAAAAGATCTCGTAGATGCAGCTCCCTCTAAGTTGAAGGAAGGCGTTGCTAAGGAAGAGGCTGAAGCTCTAAAGAAAGCTGTAGAGGCTGCCGGGGCTGAGGTTGAGGTTAAGTAACCCATATAACTCGAAAAAATAGTTAAGGATCCTCTGGTAGAGGGTTCTTAACTTTTTTGCGTATTAAAAATCATACAACTAATATATAACGAATGTCCTCAAAAATTGTAAATCAGAGAGTAAATTTTGCATCTGTGAAGGAACCGATGCCATTTCCGGACTTTCTAGACGTTCAAATAAAGTCGTTCCGCGATTTCTTGCAGCTTGACACTCCGCCGGAGGAGCGCAAGAACGATGGACTTTACAAGGTTTTTGCAGAGAACTTCCCCATTGCCGATACGCGCAATAATTTTGTTTTGGAATTTCTCGACTATTCAATTGACTCTCCACGCTATTCGATTGAAGAGTGCCTTGAGCGCGGACTGACTTATAACGTCCCTTTGAAGGCCAAACTAAAGCTATATTGCACCGACCCCGGTCATGAAGATTTTGACACCGTGGTGCAAAATGTATTTCTCGGTCCAATCCCATATATGACTGATTATGGGACATTCGTTATAAATGGGGCGGAACGAGTGGTTGTTTCACAGCTTCACCGTTCCCCGGGTGTGTTTTTCGGCTCCAGTATACACGCAAACGGCACACAGCTTTATTCTGCCCGTATAATTCCGTTCAAAGGATCGTGGATTGAGTTTGCGACTGACATAAACAATGTTATGTATGCCTACATTGACCGTAAGAAAAAGTTGCCTGTTACTACACTTTTGCGTGCAATCGGTTTTGAAACCGACAAGGATATACTCGACATTTTCAATTTGGCAGAGAAAGTAAAGGTTAACAAGGCTAATTTGAAGAAATACATAGGTCGTAAAATTGCTGCCAAAGTTCTTAAAAGCTGGGTAGAGGATTTTGTTGACGAGGACACAGGCGAAGTTGTTTCCATTGAGCGCAACGAAGTGATTCTGGACCGAGAAAATGAAATCACTGAAGAGAATATCCCCGCTATTATCGATAGCGGTGAAAAGACCATTCTTGTGCACAAGGAGAAATCTGCGGACGACTTAGACTATTCTATCGTTTTCAACACACTCAAAAAAGATCCCTGCAACTCAGAAAAGGAGGCGGTTCTTTATATATACCGCCAGCTTCGTAATGCCGACCCCGCCGATGATGCGAGCGCAAGGGAGGTGATAAACGGTTTGTTCTTTTCTGATAAGCGTTACGACCTTGACGAGGTGGGACGTTATAGAATAAACAAGAAACTTGGTTTGAATACCGATATGAGTGTGCGTGTGTTGACCAAGGAAGACATAATTGAGATAATAAAGTATCTTATTAGACTTATAAACTCAAAGGCAACGGTTGACGACATTGACCATTTGAGTAACCGCCGTGTGCGTACCGTGGGCGAACAGTTGGCGAACCAGTTTGCCATAGGTTTGGCACGAATGAGCCGCACCATCCGCGAACGCATGAATGTAAGGGACAACGAGGTGTTCACTCCTACTGATTTGATTAATACCAAGACGATATCGTCTGTAATCAATTCATTCTTCGGTACAAACCCTCTGTCGCAGTTTATGGACCAGACCAATCCGCTTGCCGAAGTAACCCACAAACGCCGTCTTTCGGCTTTGGGACCAGGCGGTCTTTCGCGTGAGCGTGCAGGATTTGAGGTTCGCGATGTACATTATACGCATTACGGGCGTCTTTGCCCAATTGAATCTCCTGAAGGTCCTAACATCGGGCTCATATCATCGCTGTGTGTTTACGCAAAGATTGATAGTCTCGGGTTTATAGAAACTCCGTATAGAGTGGTTAAGGACTCCAAGGTAGATCTCAACAACGACCACATCGTATATCTCTCTGCAGAAGAAGAGGAAGATAAAATAATAGGACAGGGCAATGCTCCGCTTAACGATGACGGAACATTTATACGTTCTAAGGTGAAATGCCGTCGCGATGCAGATTATCCGGTGGTTCCACCTTCCGAGGTTGACCTTATGGACGTATCTCCGCAGCAGATAGCGTCAATAGCCGCTGCCTTGATACCGTTTTTGGAACATGATGATGCCCACCGTGCTCTCATGGGGTCTAATATGATGCGTCAGGCCGTTCCTTTGATCCACAACGAGGCTCCGATAGTAGGTACGGGAATAGAAAAGCAGGTTTGCGAAGACTCCCGCACCATGATTACGGCAGAAGGCGATGGAGTAGTGGAATATGTTGACGCTACCCACATTGACATACTGTACGATCGCACCGAAGACGAAGAATTTGTGAGCTTTGAATCAGCGCTCAAGGTTTATAAAATACCCAAGTTCCGTCGCACCAATCAGAATATGGTGGTTGACCTTCGCCCTATTTGCGTAAAGGGGCAGCGTGTAAAGAAAGGCGACATCCTTACCGAAGGTTATGCCACAGAAAAGGGAGAGTTGGCTTTGGGGCGCAATCTCCTCGTGGCCTATATGCCTTGGAAAGGCTACAATTATGAGGATGCAATAGTTCTAAGTGAGCGTTGTGTTCGCGAAGACCTTCTTACTTCTGTGCACATAGACGAGTTCTCCCTTGAAGTTCGCGAAACAAAACGAGGGGTGGAGGAACTTACAAATGATATTCCAAACGTAAGCGAAGAGGCTACGAAAGACCTGGACGACAACGGTATTATCCGCATCGGTGCACGTGTAGAACCGGGGGATATTCTTATTGGAAAAATAACTCCTAAGGGAGAAAGCGACCCTTCGCCCGAAGAGAAGCTTCTTCGCGCAATTTTCGGCGACAAGGCCGGCGATGTCAAGGATGCCTCGCTGAAAGCAAATCCATCGCTTAGCGGTGTGGTGATTGACCGCAGATTGTTCTCAAAAGCCATGAAGACGCGTGCTTCAAAGGCTGCAGACAAAGTGGAATTGGAAAAGCTCGACAAAAAATTCGAGGCAGAGACCAATGATCTGAAATCCGTTCTCATCGATAAACTTCTCGTCCTAACCAAGGGTCGCACCTCGCAAGGGGTGAAAGACAACACCGGAGTGGAGCTGATAGCCAAAGGCGCAAAGTTCAAGAAGGAAATTCTTGAAAATATAGACTATACGGCAGTGCAGCTTAGCAAGTGGACAGCCGATGCCGCAAAGAACGAGTTAATTCAGAAGCTTATATTGAACTATCTCAAGAAGTTTAATATAATGGATGCCAAGCTCAAACGCGACAAGTTTGCCATTACCATAGGTGACGAACTGCCTTCCGGCATAATTCAGATGGCAAAGGTTTATATTGCCAAAAAGCGTAAGATAGGAGTGGGCGATAAGATGGCAGGCCGCCACGGCAACAAGGGTATTGTCTCCAAGATAGTACGCCAGGAAGATATGCCTTTCCTTGCAGACGGACGTCCTGTTGACATAGTACTCAATCCTCTTGGTGTGCCTTCGCGCATGAACCTTGGTCAGATTTTCGAGGCTATTCTCGGAGCGGCGGGTCGCCGTTTGGGTGTGAAGTTCAGCACTCCTATATTCGATGGTGCAAAACTCGACGACTTGTGCGAATGGACAGATAAGGCTGGTTTGCCGCGCTATTGCTCCATGCAGCTTTATGACGGAGAAACGGGCGAGCCGTTCGACCAAAAGGCTACGGTGGGTGTTACATATATGCTTAAGCTCGGACACATGGTAGAAGACAAGATGCACGCCCGTTCCATAGGTCCATACTCTCTTATCACCCAGCAGCCGCTCGGCGGTAAGGCGCAGTTTGGCGGACAGCGTTTCGGCGAAATGGAAGTTTGGGCACTTGAGGCGTTTGGAGCTTCGCATGTGCTGCAAGAAATGCTTACAATAAAGAGCGATGATGTCGTGGGTCGTGCAAAGGCTTATGAATCCATAGTCAAAGGCGATCCCATAGGCACTCCGGGCATACCCGAGTCTCTCAATGTGTTGCTCCATGAGCTTCAGGGACTTGGCTTGAGTGTTTCACTCGAATAATATAAGAACTCTTTTTCAATATCATATAAAAATATAACATGGCTTTCAAGAAAGAAAACAAGATAAAGAGTCAGTTTTCGAAAATTTCAATAGGTCTTGCTTCACCTGAAGAGATTTTGGAAAATTCGTATGGTGAGGTTTTGAAACCGGAAACCATAAACTACCGCACTTACAAGCCTGAGCGCGACGGACTTTTCTGTGAGCGCATTTTTGGTCCCACCAAAGACTACGAGTGCCATTGCGGAAAATATAAGGGCATCCGTTACAAGGGCATTGTCTGCGACCGTTGCGGTGTTGAGGTAACGGAAAAGAAAGTACGCCGCGACCGTTGTGGCCACATCCAACTTGTGGTTCCTGTGGCGCATATTTGGTACTTCCGCTCTCTGCCCAACAAGATTGGATATCTTCTTGGTATTCCCACCAAGAAGCTTGACATGATAATATATTACGAGCGTTATGTTGTTATCCAGCCCGGCGTTCTCGAGAAAAAGAACGAGGACGATGATTTGGGAGTAAGCAAGATGGATCTCCTCACCGAGGATGAATACCTTGATTTGCTTGACAAGCTGCCCAAGGACAACCAGTACCTTGACGATAGCGACCCCAACAAGTTCATAGCCAAGATGGGTGGCGAGGCAATCTACGACCTTCTCAAGACAATAGACCTCGATTCGCTTTCTTATGAACTTCGCGATCGTGCCAACAACGATACATCGCAGCAGCGCAAAACCGAGGCCTTGAAGCGCCTGCAGGTTGTGGAGGCGTTCCGTTCGAGCCGCGGACGAAACAAGCCCGAGTGGATGATAATGAGCATAATACCTGTAATTCCGCCCGAACTCCGCCCGCTTGTGCCTCTTGATGGTGGACGCTTTGCAACTTCCGACCTAAACGACCTATACCGTCGTGTGCTTATACGCAACAACCGTCTTAAGCGACTTATAGAGATAAAAGCTCCCGAAGTAATTCTTCGCAACGAAAAGCGTATGCTTCAGGAAGCCGTTGACAGTCTTTTCGACAATTCGCGCAAGAGCAGCGCAGTAAAGAGCGAATCAGCGCGTCCGCTGAAATCCCTCTCCGATGCACTAAAAGGCAAGCCCGGACGTTTCCGTCAAAACCTCCTCGGTAAGCGTGTTGACTATTCCGCGCGCTCTGTAATCGTGGTTGGACCGGAACTTAAAATGGGCGAGTGCGGACTTCCAAAACTTATGGCGGCGGAGCTTTACAAGCCGTTTATCATACGCAAACTAATAGAGCGCGGTGTTGTAAAGACGGTTAAGAGCGCCAAGAAAATAATCGACCGCCATGATCCTATAATTTGGGATATTTTGGAATACGTGATGAAGGGGCATCCGGTGCTCCTAAACCGTGCGCCGACACTCCACCGTCTCAGCATACAGGCGTTCCAGCCTAAACTCATCGAAGGCAAGGCTATCCAGCTGCATCCATTGGCATGTACACCGTTCAATGCCGACTTCGACGGAGACCAGATGGCCGTGCATTTGCCTTTGAGCAACGAGGCTGTAATAGAGGCGCAGATACTAATGCTCCAAAGCCACAATATTCTGAATCCGGCAAACGGTGCTCCTATAACGGTGCCATCACAGGATATGGTGCTCGGACTTTACTATATAAGCAAACTGCGTCCCGGAAGTAAGGGCGAGGGACTTACATTCTATGGCCCCGAGGAGGCTATAATTGCTTATAACGAAAGGCGCGTTGATGTGCACGCTCCGGTAAAGGTGCTTGTAAACGATATAAACGAAGACGGCATACCCGAGAAGCATTTGGTTGAGACATCCGTAGGGCGTGTGATTGTTAACGAGATAATTCCCGAGGAGTGCGGCTTTATAAACAAGCTGATATCAAAGAAATCACTTCGCGATATAATTTCGCTCGTTATAAAAACCGTGGGTATGGCAAGGGCTTGCGAGTTCCTTGATGGCATTAAGAACCTCGGTTACAAAGAGGCATACCTTGCGGGACTGTCGTTCAACCTTGACGATATCATAATCCCTGCCGAAAAGAAAGAAATCGTTGAACGCGGCAACAAGGAGGTTGACCAAATCACGAGCAACTACAATATGGGTTTCATAACCGACACCGAGCGATACAATCAGGTAATCGATGCCTGGACGCACGTTAACACCGACTTGAAGAAAACCCTTATGGATCAAATGTCAAGCGCCGATGGCGGCTTCAATGCCGTATTCATGATGCTTGACTCGGGAGCCCGCGGTTCTGCCGACCAGATAGCCCAGCTTGCCGGTATGCGCGGACTTATGGCAAAGCCCCAAAAAGCAGGTGCGGAAGGTGCGCAGATTATAGAGAACCCTATCCTTTCCAACTTCAAGGAGGGTATGTCGGTGCTTGAGTATTTCATCTCAACCCACGGCGCCCGCAAGGGTCTTGCCGATACAGCCCTTAAAACCGCCGATGCGGGTTACCTTACCCGCCGTCTTGTCGATGTGTCGCATGATGTTATCATTACCGAGGAAGACTGCGGTACACTGCGCGGGCTCGTATGCACGGCTCTAAAGGACGGTGATGAAGTTATCTCCTCACTCTACGATCGCATCCTGGGACGTGTGTCCGTTCACGATATATACAATCCTTCAACAGGCAAACTTATAGTTTCTGCCGGAGAGGAAATAACCGAGGTGCTTGCCGAAGAAATCGAGAAGTCGCCTATAGAAAGCGTTGAAATACGTTCAGTGCTGACGTGCGAGAGCAAGCATGGCGTGTGCCAAAAGTGCTACGGTCGAAATCTTGCAACAGGTCGCATGGTTCAGCTTGGCGAGGCCGTGGGCGTTATCGCGGCCCAGTCCATAGGCGAGCCTGGTACTCAGCTTACGCTTCGCACGTTCCATGCCGGCGGTGTGGCTTCCAATGCGGCGGCAAATGCAACTATAACGTCAAAACACAACTCGCGTCTTGAGTTTGACGAATTGCATACTATCGACATCACCCATGACGATGGCTCCACAGGGAAGATAGTGGTTGGTCGTCTTGCTGAAGTGCGTTTTGTAGACGAGAACACAGGCATAGCAATCTCCACCCAAAATGTGCCTTACGGTGCAGAACTTTTTGTAAACGAAGGCGATGTGGTTGAAAAAGGCACGCTCATAGCAAAATGGGATCCTTTCAATGCCGTAATTGTAACCGAGGTAGGCGGTAAGGCTAAGTTTGAGGACGTAATAGACGGCGTAACTTTCCGTGTTGAAACCGATGAGGCCACCGGTCTTAGCGAGAAGATTATAGTAGAGTCAAAAGAAAAATCGCGTGTGCCTACTTGCCACATTGTTGACGAGAACGGTGAATTGCTTCGTTCCTACAACCTGCCAATCGGCGGCCACCTCGCGGTGGAAGACGGGCAAACGGTCAAGGCCGGCGAGGTGCTTGTCAAGATACCGCGTGCCACAAGCAAGGCCGGCGATATTACCGGCGGTCTGCCGCGTGTTACCGAACTCTTCGAGGCACGCAACCCGTCAAATCCTGCCGTTGTTTCCGAAATCGATGGCGAGATAACCATGGGCGGTGTAAAGCGCGGAAACCGCGAAATTATCGTAACGTCCAAGATTGGCGAGGTGAAAAAATATCTTGTGCCTCTATCAAAGCAGATACTCGTGCAGCAAAACGACTTTGTGCGTGCCGGTACCCCGCTTTCCGATGGTTCCATAACCCCCGACGACATTCTTGCCATCAAAGGTCCTACCGCCGTTCAAGAATACATTGTCAACGAGGTTCAAGACGTATACCGTTTGCAGGGCGTTAAGATAAACGACAAGCATTTCGAGGTAATAGTACGCCAAATGATGCGCAAGGTTCAGATTGTTGACCCGGGAGACACAATGTTCCTTGAAAAGGAAATTGTGGACAAGATAGACTTCTCTGAGGAGAACGACCGCATTTGGGGCAAGAAGGTGGTAACCGATGCCGGCGACAGCGAAAACCTCAAGAAGGGAATGATTGTTACGGTGCGCAAGCTCCGCGATGAGAACTCAATGCTCAAGCGCAAGGATTTGCGCGTGGTTGAAGCGCGTGATGCGGTTGCTGCAACGTCAAACCAGATACTTCAGGGCATAACCCGCGCGGCATTGCAAACAAAGAGCTTTATGTCGGCGGCTTCGTTCCAGGAAACCACAAAGGTGCTCAACGATGCCGCAATTCGCGGAAAGGTCGACCCGCTCGAGGGCATGAAGGAGAATGTTATTTGCGGACACCTTATTCCCGCCGGAACGGGTATGCGACAGTTTGGAAAGATTATTGTCGTTGACCGCGATGACTACGAACAGACAATGTACGACAAGAAGAACAAGCAGATAGATGAAATGGAGGATGATAATATCGATGCTCCAACTCCGACAATCTGATAAAACTTCAATAAAAAGTAAAAACTCCCAACGGCATTACTGCTTTTGGGAGTTTTTTATTGCTCTCTGTTGCAAATAGCATAATGTATTCCGATGCCATGCAAAATCGATTTCGGGTTTGGTGCAAAACAAGGAAAACCAAAAAAGTATCGGTGTCTTGGAGAGAAGTGCCGGCCCTGATTTCTGCCATGATACATATCGCTTGAAAAAATTTTATCCAGCATCAATAATCTCATTTCCCGGAATGAGGGTGAAAGCCAACCCCGGATATTTCAAATTCCACTACAACGACATAATCTTATGACATAGCTTGTTTATAAAGGTCTCATAATCGTTTAATATTACTCCTTTACCAAAATCAAAGCAATGATTTTGAGAAAGTGTCATATCATGGTGCGTTTTATAATATGCCATATATTCAGCCTTATTTTTCAAATTATCGTTCCCGGGTATATGCACAATATAAATCAAGGTTTTGTCCGGCGTGTGCAAATATCTTCCTGCATCGTCAAGCGCCAGAATTGAATATTTTGCAGCATTATGGTCTGAGAATGTTTCCCACTTTTTAATCTGCTTTTCATTATTGTAATATGGCAGCTTGTCCAATATTATAAATATTTGAAAGTACGGACTTCCCGAACAGCGTATATTTGCCGTTTCTCCAAGCATATTCTCAAAATAGTTGTTTGAATTTTGGGAATAGTTCTGCATTACGAACTTTACGCCTATTCCGGCGATTGCCTCGCCACGATGCCTTATGGTTATGTCAACTTTCTTGTCAATATATCTGCCGTGAATATCCGCTTCTTTGTCATCTCCATATCCTTGTGAGCATATTTCATAATCACCGCCCAGCCTGTCCGCTATATCAGCTGCTACAGCGCCGTGCAAAGGTTTTAGTTTGGCCGTGCTGCGAGATGTTCCCGAATGTACAAACTCTCTAAACGATTTTGCGATGGCTTGCAAGAAATCCGTGTTGTTCATAATTCCTTATTTTGCAGTGTGTACAGTTTGAAATTCAAATACAATTCCAAATCTTTTGAGTTGAAAGTGTAATACCCGCCGCTCTTGTATTTCTTCAAAAGTTTCACGTAATCCAAAAAGCCTTCGCACATTAAAAGCCCTCTTATTACATCTTTCTCTGCATAGGTAAGAATATACAAACCACTGTAAACGCCAACGCCGGCAGAAGCAACGTTGAACTTTATGCTTGGTAAATCTTTTACACAGGAATTAATAGCAAATTTAGGTTGCCAAACGTCTTTTATGGCCTGTGTTCTGCCATACAAATACCAACCCTTTGCGAATATTTCCGATTTGCCTTTAAGCAACAGCGACTTGTTTTGTTCCAAATAATCACGCACGCCCTTGTCTTTGCACAGCTCCTCATACGGTAAAGGCCTACCTTCTTTGTCATAAGGAAAGAACGCCCTATACCATTTGCCTGTTGAAGCCTTAACGACATTAATTACGTGTGATGAAAATGGGAATTCATGCTTTATAAACACGTCATCGGCAAGAGTAGCAAAACCGTTTTTCACTACAACCCGTTTCGGGCAAACGCTTGTACGAATGGTTTTAAGTAAAGAAAGGTCTTGAGACTTGCCCGGATACAACAAACCTCCAATACAAACCTGTGAAAAAGACAAGCGCTCGATTGCTCTTTTGTTTAATGTCGTTCCATCATAAATTGAATACTGAAACGTTTTTTGCCCATATCCTTTTTTGAAAAGCGATATAATCGTATAAGTAGTTGCATCAAAAACCTGCAAATGTCCAAGGTCAACAAGTTCCTGCAAGTTTTCGTTCCGATAAATGTATTCGCGCAGCATTTTCCCTGCCAAACTTGTAAGCCATGAACTTGGAGTTATGTAACATAGCTTACCTTTTGAATTGAGCATTTTGAAACCTATTTCAAAAAACACAAGATACAAATCGGTCATGCCTCCATGCGCAAATCGGAATTGCTTCGCCAAATCATAACTCTCTTTCATATTGTGAACCCTAACATAAGGAGGATTGCCCAGCACATAGTCCATCTTGCCGTTGAAGCTGTTCTCTTTGAGTGCATCGCCACAAAGAACGTCCCAACAAACGCCATAAAGATTGAATTGCTTGGCCACATCATTCAAATTCTCCAAACATTTCAAATATTCGGAAGGAACAATTTCAATGCCATGAACATAACTTTCCAAATGCCGTTTGAGCAATATTGTGTTTTGGCATTCAGAAAGAAAAGCCTTACAATACCTTTTTACTATTTCTTTCAAAAAGGCACCATCGCCACAACTGTTGTCAATCACGTGCTTACTCAATACGGCATTTCCGCAATAGCCCGCCGTATCCATGATTTCACGGACCAAGTGATCGGGGGTATATACTTGCCCCGACTTTTTCTTTTTCATTTTGCACCATTTGCGCGTGAACTATAATTCAGCAAACACGGGTTGCTCCGGAACCGACAAGACATAAAAAAGCGCAGACTTACGCTTATCTTATCTTGAGGTCCTAGGAACAACCCGCATACATCGACAAGTTTCGTCCACGCTCTGCGCAGACGTTCACAAACTTATCCGGTTGTATGCTTCTATGAAATTTCCTAGGTTTCAAGATTGTACCGAATAAATAGCAAACGCTATTATTTTACCAAAAAGAATTGCCTCAACACTATGATGTATATCAGCATTACAAAGTTAGCGATATTTTCTAACAAACAAACACTATATTTTTTATTTCCGTGTGAATTAGCGGCAAGTGCTCTGCACCTCCCCCTCCCATTCCTCCGAAAACTGCATTTGATATGGGAAAAACTATGTCTGATGTAATTCAAATTATATCAGACATAATTTTTTCTACATAGGACTTGGTTTTTGCGTTTTGCAACAGTGTGAAAAGCAGGCGGTTATGGCTTTTGGGGAAATGCTGCGCAAATAGTTGAAAACCAATGTGGTTTTCAGAATGTGGCAGGATGCGTGAAGTTTGTTTGCGCTGCCGCGCTTGTTGGCAGGCAAGCGTGCTTAGGTATCCGGCGTTTCGCAGGGGAAGAAATCAGATGCCGAACATTGTCTCGAGCAACCGTTTGCCTGTGGTTGTCTTGAATACTTTGCTCTCAAAAGTTCGGATTCCGCTTTCCGACAGTTTGTCCTCAAAGGCGTTTACAAGAAAATCGGCTTCCAGGAGAATTTGCCAGTCTATGCCATCTACGTGTTCGTATGTGTGGTGGTGGGCAATAAGGAAACACACTCTTTCTATTTGCTCATGGGTGTAGCCTCCAACTTCTGCAAGCAGTTTTCGTGCTTCTGCGGGTCCTTCTTGTTCCTGGTGCTTTCCGCTGCAGTCGCCATACTTTCTTTCGCATACATGTATGCCTATGTCGTGGAGTATTGCCACCGTTTCGAGAATGAAAAGCGTTTCTTTGTCAACGTTTTCAAGTTCGGCTATTGTTGCGGCGAAGCTGTGCACCTTTACAAGGTGCTGTATGCGTGCGGCATCGCCACGGTCGTATTCTGTCATTGCCGAAATCAGTGTTGCGTGTCTTGCGTTCATGTTTTTTGTATTTTATGCCGCGAATAAGTGGCGGCTTGCACGCAGCAGGTGGTGCACGGAGAAAATAAGCTCCTGTGTTTCCTGAAGCGTGTTGAGGTATAGTATTTCTATGCGCAGGTTGCCCTCTTCCGACTGCGTTCCGGGCATTTGGCGGTAGCGCAGGGCATAGAGCGTGCGGTGTGGCTCTTTTGTGGCTTCGAGCGCAACTTTCTCCACCGGCTCGAATTTGTTAATGAGCTTTTGGAATTGCGGAGTTACGTTGTTGTCTATGTGTTCGAGGCAGGGGGCGGAAATGCGTTTCAAACAGTAAATTATTGGCGAAATGCTGTTGCTTCCCGGATGGAACCATGTGTTTTTTTTCACGTCCGCCACGGTGAAAACAAACTTTAACTTTGCTGCCTTGGAACCTATGGCTGCGCTGAGAAAGTTGGCTGCATCGGTTGAGACACCGGCTGTGAGGTCGTAGCGCGACAACGAAAAAATAAAGATTATTACGCAAAAATATAGATATTCCATTTCGGAAAGTCTGGGTTTACGGACGCAAAGTTAAAAAAAAACTTTGTAAAAGCGATGTTTGCAAACAGCCAAACGCCCGCACCCGTTACGCCCCGAAATAAAACGTTATATTTGCAAATATTTTATTGTGTGGATTATGAACCGCTTTTTGGAAATGAGTTTGGAATATGCATCGCAACGCTCGTATTTGGACGATTTGTTCAGCGTTTATCCCACGATACCGAACGGTATACGTGAAATAAATCATACTGTGTGGGATAAAGTACAGTGTGCTTATGAGGCAAGGGATAATCAGGAACTTGTAAAAGCCATGCTGGAATTGGAGCTGTTCCCTATAAAGGACAGTTACGTGGCTTATATGAAAAGGGACAAAAGTTCTATGAAAAGAAACCCGAGAACGGTCAGCAGAATTGCAAGTCAAATAATGCAGAAGAATTTGAGCGAATTGTACAGGAGGTGTTCCGAGCCAAAGGAAACGAACCGCCAGATAGGACCGATGTTCAAGAAATGGGTGAACACAGGCGTGCTTGGTTTTCCATTGAAAGGGATAGCGGAATTTTGCAAAGACCAAGAAGACGCTGTATTAATGGCTTCAGATGCGGAAATGAAAAGTTTCGCAGAGCAATGTCTTGGCTACAGGCATGACAAAGGACTTGATTTTATTGCGCGAATAAGTGGAAAATACATAATAGGCGAAGCCAAGTTTCTTACAGATTTCGGCGGACATCAAAACGCGCAGTTCAACGATGCCATGGCAACTCTGAACAGCCAAGCTAACGCCATAAAGATAGCGGTGATCGACGGTGTGCCTTATATAAAGGGTCGGAGCAAAATGTACAGGGACATCATGGGCAAATACAAAGATTCCAACATAATGAGCGCGTTGGTGCTTTCAACATTCTTGAACACTCTTTGATATGAATATACTTATAAAGGGCGACAATATAAATGTGCTGAAATATTTGTTGGAGAAACGCGGGCTCGCCGGGAAAGTAGACTTGATTTATACCGACCCGCCTTTTGCCACAAACTGCAATTTCACAATCACAAACGGCAGAGCCGCCACGATAAGCAATTCCGCAAAGGGCGAGGTGGCTTATTCCGACAGGCTTCTCGGCATGGACTTTGTGGAGTACTTAAGGAGACGCGTGGTGCTTATGCGCGAGTTGCTTTCCGAGCAAGGCTCGATATACCTTCATACCGACTACAAGATAGGCCATTACATTAAGGTAATGATGGACGAAGTGTTCGGGATGGATAATTTCAGAAACGACATAACGAGAGTGAAGTGCAATCCCAAGAACTTCAATCGCGTGGGCTACGGCAACGTAAAGGACATGATACTTTTCTACACAAAATCCCAAGACCCCATTTGGCACGAGCCAAGAGAGGCTTATACGGACGACGATATAGAAAAGCTGTTCAAAAAGAGGGACTCGAACGGACGGAGATACACCACCGTGCCCATTCATGCTCCGGGCGAGACAAATAACCCAAGAAAGTTCAAGGGTATGCTCCCCCCGCCGGGACGGCATTGGAGAACCGATGTGGAGACTCTTGAACAATGGGACAGCGAGGGGCTTATAGAGTGGTCGGCAAAAGGAAATCCGAGAAAGAAAGTCTATGCCGACACCCGCGAAGGCAAAAGAGTGCAGGATATATGGAGCAATTGCAAAGACCCGCAATATCCGAGATACCCCACAGAGAAGAACGAGGATTTCATAGACCTTATAGTGAGAACTTCGTCAAACCCGGGCAGTATTGTGCTCGACCCTTTTTGCGGTTCCGGCACAACGCTCAAAGTGGCGGAAAGAAACAATCGCAAATGGATTGGCATAGACAAGTCGGAACTTGCCATAGACGTAACCAGGGAGCGCATGGGCATCGACAAGGCGGGTTTGTTTGACAAGGAAACAGAGTTTTTGAACTTGTCAAACGATGGAGATTTGGGAGGCACGGCGGCTGTGTGAAACAGAAAGGTTGTGTTTTCCCGGGTACTTGAAAGCGATGAAACTATGTCTGATGTAATTCAAATTATATCAGACATAATTTTTTCTACATAGGACTTTGTTTTTTCAGCATCAGATGTTGTTTTCATTGCATTAGTGAAAAATCTGCAGGTTTGGGGTTTGCACCATTAGCGGTGGCTTGCGGCATACGCCATGTGCGCCGCCGCTTTTTATTGGTTAACAGCCTTGTTGTGTGTTTGCAAAACAATGCGTCCTTTCTGCCACGGCGGGCGGAAAGGACGCGTTGTTTATAAATTGTTTCGGCACTATGCGCAGAAGAACAATATCAGTATCTGCGCCGTCAAAATTCTCAAGAACATTGTAAGCGGATACACGGTAGAGTATCCTATTGCCGGTGCATCGTTACCTGCCGTTGCGTTGGCAAAGGCAAGTGCGGGAGGGTCGGTTGTGGCTCCCGATATCACGCCGGTTAGCACAAAGTAGTTGATTTTGTATTTTATTCTCGCTATAAGACCTATTACCAGGATGGGTATCACCGTTATCAAAAAGCCTGTCCATACGTATTTCACCCCATCTCCCGCTACAACGGTTTGCCAAAATCCTGCGCCCGATTTTATGCCTACCGCCGCGAGGAACAACACGAGTCCCACCTCGCGCAGCAGCAGGTTGGCACTTGTGGTGGTGTATGAAACTATGTGTACTTTGTATCCCATGCTGCCTATGAGTATGGCCACGATGAGCGGTCCGCCGGCGAGACCCAGGCGTACAGGTGCCGGCATCCCCGGCAGGGCTATTGGCAGGCTGCCCAGCACCACGCCGAGCAGTATTCCTAAGAACAGTGCGCCCACGTTGGGGTGGTCAAGGCGCTTAATGGAGTTTCCAAGGCGGTCGGATACCTGGCGCACTGCGTCTTGCGGACCAACCACGTTAACACGGTCGCCTATTTGCAGGCGCAGACCGTTGTTGGCGAAGAATTCGAGTCCCGAACGCGTTACGCGGGTTATGTTTACGCCGAAAAGCATATTGAAGTTCAGCTGCCCGAGGGTTTTCCCGTTAACTTCGTTGCGCGTAACAACAACGCGGCGCGAAATCACCGGTTCGTCCTTTGGCTCCCAGTCAACTTCGACCTCGTTGCCTATGAATGCCTCTATAGCCTCGACATCTTCCTCGGCGCATACAATGTTCAGCTTGTCGCCGTCCTGCAAAACTATGTTGCGGTCGGGGATAATGAACTCGTTGCCGCGCAGTATGGTTGTGCATACAAGGTTTCGCCCAAGAAAGTCGCGCACTTTCTCCATATTTTTGCCCACCAGCGCGTGGTTGGTTACGAGCAGCGACATGGAGTGGGGTTTGGTGTTTGTGTTGTCGTTGTTCTCATGCTCAAAGTTCTCGTTCTCCTTTTTCATGTTCACGTGGCATATATACCTTATCATCACCGTGGCGCCTATAATGCCTAGCACGCCGAGTGGGTATGCGCAGGCATATCCGTTGGCTATCTGGGGTATGTTTCCGTTGAACGATGTTGAAAGGGTTGACAATGCCTCGTTTGCCGCACCAAGGCCCGGGGTGTTGGTAACTGCTCCGAACAGCACGCCCACCATCATGGGCAGGTTGTTGGGGTCGTTGGTGTCGAAACACAGGTAGTAAAGTCCGAGCATCACACCCACGCTCAGCACCACAAGCCCTATTGCGAGCATGTTGAGGGTTAGTCCGCCTTTCTTGAAACTCTCGAAGAAAGAGGGGCCCACTTGCAGACCCACGCAATACACAAAGAGCATCAAGCCGAAATTTTGTATGAAGTCGAGCACTTCAACAGGACAGGCGTATGCGCTACCGGGTTCAAATGTCTTGTAGATGTGCCCCACGAGAATTCCCGAGAACAGCACGAACGCCACGCCGAGCGATATGCCCCCCACCTTGATTTTGCCGAGCATCACTCCGGTGGCTATCACAATTGCAAACACAAATACAATGTGAGCCACAGAGCTTGTGTCGGAAAACAGGTTATAAAACCATTCCATTTTTCAGATTGTTTAGATTTTTATTTTTTGACGTGCAAAGGTACGCAAAATAGCACAACCGTGCCACGATGCGAATAGTATTTTTATAAATATTCCAAGTTATAAGTTATGTACGGCGTTGTTTGTGATAAATGCAGTATGCGCCCCGGCCGCGTTTGAACATATATTTTTACGCCATGGGCATGCTGCTTGCGCAAAAGCCGTAGGCGAGGATTTTCTGCAACGCCCCAAAAACAACATCGCATGTGGGAAAAATTATGTCTGATGTAGTTTTTTCTACATCAGACATAATTCAAACTGCATAGGACTTTGTTTTTGCCCTTTACAATGCGTTGTAGAACAAAAGCTTACCCGTTCACGGCATGAGGCGGTAAAATGCACTGGACCAATATATGGGAGTGTGTGCCCCGAAATGTGTTGTGTTGCCTTGGTATGCCTTTTTTCGTTTTGCTTATTTCAGGTTTCCCGATTCAATAAGGTATTCGCCTATCTGTACGGCGTTGAGCGCGGCTCCTTTGCGTATCTGGTCGCCCGAAAGCCAAAATGTAAGTCCGTTGGGGTTTGCGAGGTCGCTGCGGAAACGCCCCACGTAAACATCGTCCTTACCGGCTGTGAAAAGCGGCATGGGATATTCGCCATTCTGCGGGTTGTCAACGAGTGTAACGCCCTTTGCGGCTTTAACGGCCTTGCGCGCCTCGTCAACACTTATCGGGCGTTCGGTTTCAATCCACACACTCTCGCTGTGGGAACGCAGGGACGGCACACGCACGCAGGTTGCGCTTGTAACCACATCGCTGTGCATTATCTTGCGCGTTTCGTTGTACATCTTCATTTCCTCCTTGGTGTAGTCGTTGTCTGTGAACACGTCAACCTGGGGTATCATGTTGAATGCCAACTGATGTGGAAATTTGCTCACTGTAACTTTCTCGCCGTTGAGTGCCTGCCGATATTGTTGTTCGAGTTCTTTCATGGCTGTTGCGCCCGCCCCGCTGGCCGCCTGGTATGTGGCAACGTGTATGCGCTTTATGTGGCTTAGGTTTTCGAGCGGTTTCAAAACCACCACCATCATAATCGTTGTGCAGTTGGGGTTGGCAATTATTCCGCGCGGGCGGTTTAGTGCGTCCTCGGGGTTGCACTCCGGCACAACGAGCGGCACATCGCTGTCCATGCGGAACGCGCTCGAGTTGTCAATCATAACGGCCCCGAACTTTGTTATGTCGTTTGCGAAATCTTTCGACACACCGCCACCCGCCGATGTGAAGGCTATGTCTATGCCTTTGAAATCATCGTTGTGTTGCAGAAGTTCCACTTCGTATTCCTTGCCGCGAAAGGCATATTTGTTTCCCGCGCTGCGCGGCGAACCGAAAAGACGAAGGTTATCAATCGGAAAATTGCGCTGTGCCAGTACTTTCAAAAATTCCTGCCCCACGGCACCGCTTGCCCCTACTATGGCTACATTCATGCTTGCTTTGTATTTGCTTGTTGTGTAATTATGCCGGAGAAACCTGTCGGCTCTTCTCCGCTGTGTTTGCAAAATTATCGTTTTTCGGTCGATTACGCATCGTAGTTGTAAAGTTTTTCGTTACTTTGCAGTAATAATATGCGTAAAATCGCTTTAACGAATGGCAAAGCCCATGGAAAACTGGAAAGAGCGCACCGAGCTGCTTCTTGGTGGCAATGCAGTTGAAAAGTTGGCGCATAGCGTGGTGCTGATAGCCGGCGTTGGCGGCGTGGGGGCATATGCCGCCGAAATGATATGCCGCGCCGGTGTGGGGCGTATAACCATTGTTGATGCCGACAGCGTTGCCCACTCCAACATAAACCGCCAGCTGCCTGCAATGCACTCAACCGTGGGGATGGGAAAGGCCGCACTTGTGGCGCAAAGGCTCAGAGACATAAACCCGGAGCTTGAAATAAGGGCCGAAAGCGTATTTCTTGACGCAGACAACATTCCGGCGCTGCTCGATGGCGGAGAGTTCGATTTCGTTGTTGACGCCATCGACACAATTACTCCCAAGGTAACTCTAATAAGCGAGGCGTTGAAAAGAAGAATGCGCATAGTGTCGTCAATGGGCGCGGGGGCAAAGACCGACATAACGAAAATACGTTTCGCAAACATATGGGACACGTTCAACTGCGGTCTTAGCCGCGCCGTCAGGCAGGCAATGAAAAAGCGCGGGCTTGCAAAACGCAGGCTTCCTGTGGTATTTTCGGAGGAAACGCCCGACATGAATGCCGTGAAGGCCGTGGAGGGCGAACGCAACAAGAAAACAACCGCGGGAACAGTGTCGTATATGCCGGCGGCGTTCGGGTGCTTTCTCGCAGAGTATGTAATCACGCATCTTATATCAGAAAAAAATAACCGATAATGATAAACCTTAAAGACATTCACAAGAGTTTTGGAAACCTGGAGGTTCTGCGGGGAATAGACCTGCATATAGAGAAAGGCGAGATAGTAAGCATCGTAGGGCCCAGCGGCGCGGGAAAAACCACGCTGTTGCAAATTATGGGCACGCTCGATCGCCCCACATCGGGAACTGTGGAACTTTGCGGAATGGACGTAGGACGGATGGGGCAAAAGGAACTTGCGCGTTTTAGAAACAGAAAAATAGGCTTCGTGTTCCAACAGCACCAACTCCTAAACGAGTTCACCGCCGAAGAGAACGTGCTTATTCCCGCCTATATCGCTAAAAAGGGGCGAAAGGAGGCACTTGCTCGCGCCGAGGAGCTGCTCGGTTTCGTGGGGCTCGCAGACCGCAAAGACCATAAGCCGCTCGAACTTTCGGGCGGCGAGCAACAACGCGTGGCGGTGGCGCGCGCGCTTGTCAACAACCCCGACATAATTTTCGCCGATGAGCCATCGGGAAGTCTCGACACCAAGAATAAGGAAGAACTTCACAAACTGTTTTTCGATTTGCGCGAACGCTATGGACAGACATTCGTAATAGTTACCCACGATGAGGCTCTTGCGCGGCAAACCGACCGCACAATACACATGCGCGACGGATTGATTGTAACGCCGGAGGCGGATGGGGAAACCGCAATCTGACACGCCACTGACATGAAATAACATAAAACATAAACTATATGACATTGCTGAATAACATGGTGGCACTGCTGATGCTGATGCTGGCAGCCGTGCCTGCGGGTGCGCAAACGCGGTGGCACTCTCCGATGGAGAACTGCGGCGATGAACCTTTTGTGTGCGGACGTGCATGGAACAAAGAGCTGGGACCGAATTTCCACCGTTTGCCGGAAAGATACAGCGGAAAGGTTACGAAAAACGTGTGGGGGCTTTCCAAGCTTAGTGCCGGGCTTTCGCTAAGGTTTACCACCAACTCGAAGAACATCAAGGTAAGGTATGTTTTGGGACAAAAACCGGGCTATCTTAACATGGCGTGGCTCAACCATTCGGGTGTTGACCTTTATGGCGCCGATGCGAAAGGCGTTTTGCACTGGGTGGGAAACCACATGGATTGGCTGGTTAAGGGAGACACGGCCGAGATAGCGTTCCACGACATAAGCTACCCCAATGGTTTGGAAGCGGGAACAGAGTTCCGCCTTTACCTTCCGCCTTACAACGAGGTAAGGAGCATTGCGGTGGGCGTTGACAACGGTGCGGTTTTCTCGTACAAGCGCGAAAAGAGGGCCAAGCCCATAGTTATTTACGGTTCTTCGATAGTAAACGGAGCATCGCCCTCACGCCCGGGACTTATGTTCACCAACATCGTGGCGCGTGAGAGCGGTTGGCCGGTTGTGAACCTTGGCTTTTCGGGCTCGGCACTGATGGAGCCTGCGGTTTTCGACTTCCTGTCGGAAATAGATGCGCGGGCGTTCATAATCGACCCCATGCCAAACAGCTACGGTCTTGGCGACGAAATTGTGAAACGCGCCTGCGATGGCATAAGAAAGCTGCGCAGGGCGAGCCTTGCGCCTATACTTATGGTTGAGGCTGAAGTTCCAATGGACACAATGTTCCGAAAAAAACGCTGCATGGACTATGTGAATGGGAACAAGCGCTTTCGCGAGGCATACGACAAACTCCGCGCCGAGGGAATAACGGGATTATATTATCTGCCCGCAAAAGATTTGAATTTCACCGAGGAGTCGATGATTGAGGGCACTCATCCCAACGACATAGGAAACCGCCAGTATGCCGATGCGTATCTGAAAAAAATCAAGGAAATGTTCAGCGGAATGCAGGCAAGGGGAGGGGCTTCGCGTGCAAGGGCGCGCAGATAAAAATATGCCTTGTCAATGCCAATCCGCCCGATGCAGCATTTGCAGCATCGGGCGGATTGCTATCGATGTTTCTTGACTGACGCGCTTATTTGTTTTTCTTTGTTTCCACAACAACCATTATGGGGTAGTGGTCGCTCGGCGTATGGGCGCGTGCCACTTTCCTGCCGTTGGTGTCGGTTGTTTCGGTGCGGTAAACATCGGTAAGCTCGCCGTATTTCTCAACAGTGAATTCCTTGGTTAGGAATATGTGGTCTATCCTATTGTTCATGCCCAGCCCTTCGGGGTGGAAGTCGTTGAAGGTGCTCATGTTCAGGTATCTGAACTTTGCAATGCGGTAGGCGTCGCTAAGAATGCCCGAATTGTCTATAAGCTTGAAACCGTCGTTGTGTTGGTCGATGTTGAAGTCGCCCGAAAGTATTGCCGGCAGCTTGTGCTTGTCCTCCTTTATGCGCTTTAAAATCATCTTTGCGCTTTCGGCGCGCGCCTTCACCCCTATGTGGTCCATGTGCAGGTTGTAATAAACAAACTTGAACCCGGTGCCCTTTATTTTGAACACGCCCCAGGTGCATATCCTCACGCAGGCTGCGTCCCATCCCAAGCCGGGGCGGTCGGGCGTGGGGCTTAGCCAAAAGTTGCCGCTTTCAAGGAGCTTGAACTTGCTTGTGTCGTAGAAAATGGCGGAGTATTCACCTTTTTCCTTGCCGTCGTCTCGCCCCACGCCTATGTATTCATAGCCCGGAAGCTGCGCCTTCATGTCTTCTAACTGGTTGTGGAAGCCCTCTTGTGTGCCGAAAATCTCAAACCCATGAAAGCGTATCAGCTTTGTGAGGTAGGGGCAGCGTTGCTGCCATCCTTCGCCACGTTGCACATCGCCTCCGTTTTGCAGACGTATGTTGTAGGTGGCAAGCACGAACTTGTGTGCCGATGCCGACATAGCCGCGATTAGCGCCACAAGAAATATTGCAAGTTTTTTGTTCATAATGTATGATTGTTTGTATTGCTTTGCAAAGATACTAATAAATATGGTTTTCCTTAGAAATGCCTTTGTTATACGGGTATGGGAGTAAAAACGCACACGCTGTCGGTTTACGGAAAGATGTATCAAAACCATGCATGCTGTTAATGGCTTTTTTTCTCAGTGTGTTGTAGGTGCGGAAAAAAAGGTCTGATGTAGTTTTTTCTACGTCAGGCATAATTTTTTCTATATAGGACATGGTTTTTCTTATGTTTGATGTGGTTTTTGCGTGTGGTTGGTTTGCGGTAGCAATAAACAAAAAGAGAACATCGTGATGATGCTCTCTTTTTTCTTTATGCAGGGAAGTTTTTGTCAGATTCTTTCTATGTATGCTATCACATCGCCCCGGCTTACGTTTGAGCCTTGTTTTGCGCAAATTTCCACGAGGCGGCCGCCCATGTTGGCGGGAACCTCGGAAATGAAGCCGTGGTTGTTCTCAATGTAGCAGAATGTGTCGCCGTCGTTGTATTTCTGTCCTATGAAAGGCTCGATGGCTTTCTTTGCCTCGCCCTCTCCCTGTATTTCCCAAAGCAGCTTTCCGCTTTCCCTTGCAACAACGGGGTCGGCTTTTTGGTGTTTGAGTTCCGAAATCTGCTCGGCGGTAAGTCCTGCACCGGCTTGTGCGTCCTTTGCCTTTTGCAGGTCTTCGAGGAATCGTTTTTTGGCTGCGCCGCTCTTGTAGTCGCGATACTGCGACTCGTGCATTGCGAATTCGAGCAGTTCTTCTTGGTCTTCTCCTTCGTCCCATCCGTTTTCTTCCATTTCCTTGCGGAATCGTGCAAGGTCGTCGGGATAGTTGCTCTGCGGGTCTTCGTTGGTGAACTCGTATCCCTTTTCCTTTGCCAGCTCCACAAGTTCGGGTGCCACTTTTCCGGGCAGCTTTCCGCTCTTGCCGAGAATCATTCCCCAAATGCTGTCGTCCATCATCGAATAGCGCGGCTTGCCCATGCTTTCGCATAGCAGGTTCATAAGGGCGATGTTTTTCACATACTGGCTGAACGGTGTAACGAGTGGGGGATAGCCCACACGCGGCCAAACGTATGCCACTTCGTTGAACAGGCGCACCAACAATTCGTCTTCGCTGTATGGCTTTTCGCCCTTTGCCTCGCGGTTGTGGTTTATGGCTGTCTGCACGCCTTTGAGGTCGGCCATCATAGATCCCATCATGCCGCCCGGAAGCCCGCAGCCGAGAAGCAGGGAACTCTCAAGGCGGTTTTGTTTGTTCATGAAATATCCCAAAAAATCATCTATGAATTCCTGTGTTAGCTTGCGCACCTCCATATAAGCGTCCATGTTAATGTCGGCAACCTCAAAGCCGTAGTGTTTAAGCATGCTCTGCACGGAGATTATGTCGGGGTGTCCCTTTCCCCATGAAAGCGGCTCCACGGCAGTATCGATGATGTCTGCGCCGTTCTTGCAAACTTCGGCCACAGAGGCCATAGCAAGTCCCGGACCTGTGTGGCAGTGATATTGTATTATTATATCGGGATGTTTTGCCTTTATCATTGCGCAAAGCTTGCCGAGCATCGCCGGCTGCCCCACACCCGCCATGTCTTTGAGGCATATTTCGGGTGCGCCGGCCTCAATCAGCTTGTCGGCAACGGCACTGTAATATTCCGCCGTGTGTATTGGAGACGTGGTTATGCACAGCGTGGCCTGCGGGGTCATTCCTGCATCGAGGGCGTAGTGTATGCTCGGAATAATGTTGCGCACATCGTTAAGACCGCAGAATATGCGCGGAATGTCAACGCCCTGTGCGTGCTTAACCTTGTACATTAGCTTCCTCACGTCTGCCGGCACGGGGAACATGCGCAGCGCGTTAAGGCCGCGGTCGAGCATATGGGTTTTTATTCCTGCCTCGTTGAACGGCTTTGTGAACGCTCTTACTGCTTTGTTGGGGTTCTCGCCGTAAAGGAGGTTAACCTGCTCGAACGCTCCACCGTTGGTTTCAACACGCGAAAAGCATCCCATCTTGATGATTGCGGGCGCAACGCGCTCAAGCTGGTCCTTGCGCGGCTGATATTTGCCCGACGACTGGAACATGTCGCGGTAAACGAGACTGAATTGGATTTTCTTTTTATTCATGACTTGCTTCTTTGTTTGTCTTACATTGATGGTTAATGCGCCGCCATATATGCGCACATTACGCGGTGCAAAGTTATGAAATTCCTGCGATTTGGCATTCCGCCAACCGAATGTTTTTGTTAGATTTGCAAACAGTGCAGACCGGCGGAGCATATGCCGAAAAAATCCGGTCAACATTGTAATAATTCCGTAGGTTGTCTGTCATAAAGATGCAAACACCAAAAATTGCATGAACGATTTACAAATAGTGGAGCGCATCTTAAAGCACCGCGAAAAGCGACTTTATGCGGTGCTTGTGGCGAAGTATTCGGGCATGGTGCTTTCCAAGGCCCTCGCCATAGTGCGCGACAAGGAACTTGCGGCAGAGGTTTCGCAGCAGACCTTTATAAAGGCGTACACCAACCTTGGCTCGTGGAGCGGCGGCGAGTCTCTCGCCCCGTGGCTCGCGGTGATTGCCTCGCACTTGGCTATTAATCTGCTCGACAAAATAAAGCGGCGAAACTGTGCTCCGCTTACGGACGATGTGGCCGAAGAGGACGACTTTTCGGAGGAGCGCGAGGAAAAGCTCGCCCGACTGCGCGAGGCCGTAAGGCTTTTGTCGGCGCAGGAACGCGAAATAATAAGGCTGCACTATTACGAGAACATGAAAACAGGAGAGATGGCGGAAAAGCTGAAACTGTCTCCGTCGAACGTACTCGTGAAGCTGCACAGAATACGTGAGAAACTGAAAGAACAACTAAAATCCTTGGAAAATGAACGATAAGGAACTTGACAAACTGATTAAGGACAGCTTTGAGCGCGATGCGATGCTCGAGGAGATAAACCGCAGCGTGATGAGGCAGATTAACCGTTCGGAACGCAGGATTACGGCGCGGCGGCTCGCGAGAATGATAGCGGTGGCGTTCGGTGCGCCTTTGGTTGTGCTGGGCGGCGTGTGTGGAATTTACAATGCCATGACAAACGCGGACTCCAAGCTTGTCGTTGCCTTTCTCGCCGTATCGGCGTTGATACTCATTTCATCGACGGCGGGATGTGTGGCAAAATTTTTTTCGGAAAAGCTGTAATAATTCCCCGGTGCGTCTGTCATAAGAGTGAAGTCTAACAAATAAAAAGAAACGAGATGATAGAAGATTTGCAAGGCATGTTTGCCATAATCCTTTCGCTGGGCATTCCCATAACTGTAATGTCCTGGTACTACTACAGCAAGATAAAGGAGAAGAACGCCGACGTGGATTTGCGCAAGGCCCTTATCGAGAACAAAATTGACGCGGAGACGGCAAAAGTCATCATAGCCGAAAAGTCGCCGGAAAGGAGGAAGGAGAAAAAGTTCGCGAACCTGACATGGGGACTTTCCTTTGTGGGAATGGCATTGGGAGTACTCGTCCCGCTGCTTTGCGGACTGGAGCTTCAAAATGCGAACAGCGGTTTTGTGTTTGCCGCGTGCATTGTGCTGGGCGTGGGATTTGGGCTGCTGGCATCGTTCCTCATTATATGGAAGCTGCGCAAGAAAGAAGAGGAACAGGCAGAGGAAGAAACTTCAGAAGAACAGTAAATCCATACTCTTACGATTAATCATTTGGGGCGGCTGCAAAAGTTTGCAGCCGCCTTTTTCATGCGCGGCATATGCGTGAAATGCGCAGCAGGAGCCATCTTCCCCACACAACAATAAGCGCAAAAAGCAGCCGTGTCGACAAAATCCAAAACACGCTTATGCCTATAGCGCCAAACACGCACGTGTCTTCGATTATTGAATGGTTCATTGCCAAATGTCTGTTGACAGCCGCCGCTTCATCTCTCGAAATTTCCCCGCCCTTTATGCAGTCGAACATCACCGCGCCGCCGTATGAAATACCAAGCGTGTTGCCGACGAGCCAGAAATAGGCGGCGTCTGCCGGAAGTCCGAAAAAGCGCATCAGCGGACGCAGTAACCTTGAAATAGCATTGAGCAGACGGTAAGCCTGAAGCGCGTTTTGTAAAATCATAACGGCAAAGATTATAAGAAACATCATCACCGATACCTTTATGTTTGCAATAGCCCAACTCTCTGCCACTTCCCAAAGCGTGGCATCGGCCTGCGGGGCTGCGCCAAAGCCGAAACTTTGCGGCATGTCGGGCAACACGATATTAAGGTAGAACGCCGCCGCAAAAGCCATCAATATCCTTAAAACCACCATCCCGGCAAACGAAGAGCCTGTGCGGTGGGTTACGGTGCATTCCATGGGCAGCGCGTGGCAAAGCAGCATCATTAGCGATACTATGGTGGCTTGGCGCAGCGTAAGCTCAAGCGAAAGCAGCACGGCTATGCCGGCGTAGGTGGTTAGTGCGGCTCCGGTGATGAAAGCCACCGCACTTTCGCCCGGAAGTCCTATAAGGCGGAACAACGGGTCTATGTAGCGGGCGGCGCATTCTATCACTCCGAAATGCTGAAGCAGGGTTACAACGAGAGAAATCGGTATCATCATCTTCAGCAGCCACAAAGTCATTTTGCACGACTTTGGTAGGGCGGCGGCGCAGCACCTGCGCAGCCTCGCAACGTGAAGAACAATCAGTTTTCTTTTCAAAACAGCGTACTTTATTAATTGCGCTGCAAAATTACCTATTTTATCCATGGCGTGATATTGTCCCGTGGTTTGTGTTTGCCGGTTTTTGCCTAACTTTGCGGGTAATGAAAACTAAAACTTTGACCATATGAAAATAAGAAACTGTTTCGTGGCGGCCGCACTGGCGGTTGCAGCCTCGGCAATGGCAACCGTTACCCTGCCGCCCGAGGGCGAGTGGGTGAAGCCCACAGACAAATCAATTGTTTACGTTGGGCGTGTGAGCTTCCGCAACCCCAATGCACCCATGTTCAACTACCCCGGCACGGAGATACGCGCCGGGTTCACCGGCACATCGCTCAAAATGGTGTGCAAGCCAATGACGGGCTACTTCATGGTGAGCATTGACGGCAAAAAGGCTTTCAAGGTAAGCTTCAACGCTCCCAAGGACTCCATTGTGAGTCTTGCCACCGCGCTTTCGCCGGGCAAGCACACCGTCAGGGCTATGTACATCATCGAGGGGCTTGACCGCAAGGGCGACTTCCGTGGTTTCATTCTCGACGAGGGCTGCAAACTGTTCAAGCCCGCGCTGCCCAAGCATCGCATAGAGTTCATAGGCAACTCGATCACTTGCGGCTTCGGCAACGAAAGCCTCAGCAACAGCGACCCCTTTGAGTTTGAGAGCGAGAACCACTACCTTACATACGCCACCATAGTGAGCGACAAACTAAACGCCCTGCACACAGCCATTGCCAAAAGCGGTATAGGCGTTTACCGCAATGCCGGCGGCCCGGTGGACGGCTCGCCCGATGTTATGGCGGTTGAGTACCCCTATACCATTTACAAGGACCATTCCGAGCGTTGGGATTTCTCGCGCTTCCGTCCCGAAGTGGTGTGCATAAACCTTGGCACAAACGACTTCTCTGGTCCCGGATACAAGGTAGAGAAATACGAAAAAGCTTACAGGGAGTTCCTAACCATTGTGCGCGGACATTATCCCAATGTGCCCATTGTGTTGCTCACCGGCAGTATGCTGCAAGGCGAGACCAACGAGTTGCAGAAAAAAACGCTCGACCGCATTGCGGCTGACTTCAAAAGCGCGGGCGACAGCAAGATATACCGCCTTGATTTCTCACCGCAGAAAGGCGACTTGGGCTATGGGGCGTGTTGGCATCCCAGCTACAAGCAACACCAAAAGATGGCAGACGAGTTGTTGCCGTTGCTTAAGCGATTGCTGAAGTAACAGCCGAAAAGGACAGGGAAATAATACAGGCAATGCCGGTTTCACAACAATGGGAAACCGGCATTGCCTGTATTGGTAAAGTAGGGGCGTGGCTGTAAAGCCGGCGAGTTTTGAAGCACAAAGCCACCAAAATACAACGTACCGATATACGGGATTTTATTCCGAACAAAAGAAAGTTTGTAATCGATTGTTTTTAGGCGTGTTGCAAAGTACAAAAATTATGTCTGATATAGTTTTTTCTACATCAGACATAATTTTTTCTACATAGGACATTGTTTTTTTAATTTCCCATATGGTTTTGTGGTATAAAGAAAAAGTGGCGGCGGCGTGCTGTGCGTCAATGGCAATGACGCATGGTTTGCGCCGCTTTTCCTGTCACGCCTCGCCGTTTATTTGTCCGCCCATTTGTGCGGGCGTTCCGGGAAAGCGTATCTCGCCAAATGCCTGTTCGTATTTTTGAATATTGTTCTGAAGGGCGAACAACAGGCGTTTTGCGTGCTCGGGAGCCATGATAACGCGCGATTTTACGGGGGCTTTCGCCGTTCCGGGCATTACGCGTATGAAGTCCAGGATGAACTCCGCGCTCGAGTGGGTTATTACGGCAAGGTTGGAGTAAACGCCCTCCATGAGTTCGGCGGGCACGGTGATTTCAAGTTTGTTTCGATCGTTTTGGTTTTCTGCCATGGCGCTATTCTTTTTGATTTGATAAGTATATTCCACGCAAAGTTAGCCAAACTGCGGCAGAAAAAGGCAGTGCGCAATGTTTTTATTTGCAGTCGGGCGTGGCATTCCGCAGTGTGTCGGCGAATGCTTCAAATAATGGCATAAACGATGCCGCCTTTGCATGCTTAGTAGGGGATATGGTGTGAAAATGCTCAAAAAACACGTGCGGCATCGGGAAAAGACTTAAATTTGTTATCGAATAATGATTGTATTTTAAAAAAGAAAGGCAATGAAAAGGTTATTTACAATTATCGCAGTTTGTGCGGTGATGATTTTGGCAAACGCCCGGTCGTTTAAGGGCAATAAGTTTGGCGACAACTGGACACTCGGAATAGCCGGCGGCGTTATTACCCCCACAACCGACCCGGCCTTTTTCGAAAGCGTGCGCCCCACAATAACCCTCGAGGCATCCAAATGGTTCACCCCTGTTTATTCACTCGCCGTGCAGGGGCAGACGGGCATAAACTTCAACAAGATAGGCTCGGTGGTCCCCGCATCGAATTTCGGCAAAAGCAATACGGTTTTCGATGCCGCACAGGTTATGCTCCTTAACAAGTTTAATATTTCAAACCTTTTGTGCGGCTACGCGGGCGAACCACGCGTGTTCGAGCTTGAGGCTTATTTCGGCGCAGGCTACACACACTTTTACATGAACGGCGGCAATGACAACGGCATAGACGGTTTCAGCTCGAAAAGCGGCTTGAACCTGAACTTCAACCTTGGCGCATACAAAACTTGGCAGCTTAGCATAAAGCCGGCTATAACATGGATGCTCGATGCAAACAAGTACCTGCACCCCATGAAATACAACGTTAACCGCTCGGCGGTTGAGCTTACAGCCGGTGTAACCTACAAATTCGCAACGAGCAACGGTACTCACAATTTCGAATTGGTAAGAGAATACGACAGGGCAGAAGTTGACGGTTTGAACTCGAAGATAAACGCTCTTCGCGGGCAGATTGACGGTTTGAAAAACGAGCTGAACAACCTCAAAACCGATAACGCGATGCTGCGTAACGAACTCAGCGAATGCAAAAACCGCAAGCCGCAAACCGTGGTGAAAAACATAATAAACCGCGACCTTGAAAGCTACGTAACCTTTGCACAGGGCAAGAGCGTCATTGAGCGTTCGCAGATGCCAAACGTCGAGCGCGTGGCCACATACATGAAGAACCACAGGAATTCCAGAGTTGTGATAAAGGGCTATGCTTCGCCCGAGGGCAGCGCGGAAATCAATGCAAAACTCTCAAAGAACCGTGCCGAGGCTGTGAAGAGCGTGCTGGTTGACAAGTATGGCATAAGCGCCAACCGCATTCAGGCCGAGGGCCAGGGCGTGGGCAGCATGTTCAAGGAGCCCGATTGGAACCGCGTGAGCATATGCACGCTTGGCGAGTAATTCTTGGCAAACTTTTTTGAACAAATAGCGATGGGGCGTTTCCGTTGTGGAATGCCCTTTTTTAGCTTCCGGCGGGGCGTGGGGGCGAACACATCGCATGGCGCGCTTATGGAATTATGGATACGGGAATATGCCTGCGTTTGTATGGCGTGATGTATGTTGTGGATTTGGCGAAGGTGATGTGTTTACGGCGAAGAAAATCCGCCCTCTCGGATGGAGCGGCATAAAAACAGATAATCAGAAAATCGCGCCGCCGTAGGGGCGTATGGCATACGCCCGGAAGTGCGCAGGTTTGCAATGTAGCGGCAATGGCTTGCGGTGCGGTTCGTGCGGCGGCGTACAGGGCGCATGCCATACGCCCCTACGAATGGCGCAAAACCAAAGCGGGGAAAACTACATTTGATGTAGAAAAAACCACATAGGACGTAGAAAAAATTATGTCTGATATAATTCAAACTACATCAGACCTTTTTTTCGTCACTTGCAACGTGCTGTATAACAAAAAGTAATAAGTCTTTATTGAAAAGAGGGCTATTCGCTAATTATCAAACGATTAGTTGTCTTTGGGCAGAATCGCGGGTTTGCGCGCTGTCTCAAACCGTCTGTATGGTTTTCCCGTTGCGTTTTAACGGCGTGGCGTTTTTAAGGTGTGCGTTAAGTTCTTCGGCAGAGACGATTGAAACCTTGGGACTGCGGTATCTTGGAAATTTTGCAAAAAACGGGTCGTGGGATACGTACCATTTGGCGGTGCGCACGTCGGGCGATTTCTCGAAGCATTCCCACATTTCGAAAATGCGCGTCCTTGCCACGGCGGCAACTCCGGTATTGCCGTTTGCAAGGCTCACGGCGCAGAAAAGCGTGAGGCGGCTTTCAGCCTTGCTGTCGGTTGGGGACGGCTGCGCATGGCGTGCCGAAATGGTTATGTTGCGATTGAACTTGCGGTTTATGCCGTCCATAATGCTGCGGAACACTCTGCCGTGCGCCGAGGTGTCGCTCATGCGGCGCGTGTCTATATAATAATGTATCATTTCGTGAATGATGACATCGTCGAGCTGGTTTTGCGGCAAATCGTAGCGGCGGCTTATGCAGAGGGTGAAGTCGTATTTTTCCTCCTTGCCGAAGAGCTTCCTGCGCCTTTTGTATTTCAGTTGCCCCAAAAAGGTGCGGGCGTTGCTCATGCGTATTGGCGGCACACTGAGAACGCCGCCGAAAATGGCGGCGTTGTATTCACGGAATTTCTGCTCCACATATGCGGCTGTGGCTATCATAATGCGTTTGTTTTTTCAATTGGCAATCATAATTGCCGTGCCGTTGTAGTTAATGCGGTAGCGTTCGAGCTTGCGTCCTTTCTCACCGCTGACGATAAGGCCTTCGTTGTTAAGATCGTATGTTCTATGGCAGCGGTTGCACGATGCCCGCCCGCCTTCTTTCAGGCTCATGTTTTTTGCTATATTGTCGTTGTGCCAGCAGTTGGGGCAGCACAGGTCGTAGCACATCAGGGGATAGCCGTTTGTTCCCAACTCGGTTTGCGATGATTTGCCCACAATGAAGCCCCCTATGCATATGAATGTTTTATATGCGGCGTATGCATCGCGGTTTACGGGTTGCGAATTTTCGAGCGTTCTGAAGTAATAGCGTTTAGAGTCGGCGGTTATTGTGCAGAATTCGCCGAAAGAGTTCAGTGCCTGGTTCAGCGGCGCAATGGTGTTGACCGGTGAGAGCGAGAACGAGGCGCGGTATGTTGAGAACTTCGACTCCACTGTGTCGGCATCGCACGCTGTAATAAGCATTACGCACGCCATAATGATGTTTTGCAAAAGCCGTTTCATGCGCAGGGGGTATTATTCGCCGAGAAGCTTTCTAACCGCCTTGTCCACGCGCTCGAAGTGGAACTCGCCGAGCGTGGCGTTCATCAGTGCGGCAATTTTGTCGTTGCAAAGGTTGCCGATGCTGCCCTCGTGGGTGTGGTGTATGTTTTTGTCAGGGGTGAACTTTCCCGCCTCTATTTCCAGCCCCACCTGTTTATAGGCCTCGCGGAACGGTGTGCCGGCTATAACGCGGCGGTTCACCTCTTCGACGGAGAATATCGGGTCGTAGAGCGGGTTGTCGAGAATGTGCTCGTTCACTTCGGTACGCTCCACGATGTATGCAGTCATGCGTATGCAGTCGAGCAGTTCGCCGAAAGCCGGCATGAACACTTCTTTGATTGTTTGCAGATCGCGCGAGTAGCCGCATATAAGGTTGTTCATAATTACCGTTATCTGCGTGGGCAGGGTTTGCAGCTTGTTGCATTTAGCTCGTATCAGCTCGAACACGTCGGGGTTCTTTTTGTGCGGCATTATGCTCGAGCCTGTGGTACATTCGGCCGGCAGGCGGATGAAGCCGAAGTTCTGCGAATTGAACATACAGGCATCGAACGCCAGCTTTGATATTGTTCCGGCTATGCTTGCAATGGCAAAGGCTATGGTGCGCTCTGTTTTTCCGCGTCCCATTTGGGCGTAAACCACGTTGTAGTCCATCGATTCGAAACCGAGAAGCTCTGTGGTCATTGTGCGGTTGAGTGGGAACGAAGAGCCATATCCGGCCGCGCTGCCCAAGGGGTTGCGGTTTGCCACGCGCCACGCGGCGAGCAGCAACTGCATATCGTCGGCAAGGCTCTCGGCATACGCCCCGAACCATAGCCCGAAACTGCTCGGCATTGCTATCTGTGTGTGGGTGTATCCCGGCATAAGCACGTTTTTATATTTGTCGCTTTGCTTTTGCAGCTCATCGAAAAGTTTTTTACATTCATGCGCTATGCTTTGTATGCCGGCGCGTGAAAACAGTTTGAGGTCAACCAACACTTGGTCGTTGCGCGAGCGTCCGCTGTGTATCTTCTTTCCCGCATCGCCAAGTTTTCGCGTCAGCATAAGCTCCACCTGCGAGTGAACGTCCTCAACTCCGTCTTCGATGACGAACTTGCCGCTTTCGGCAAGGCGGTATATGTTTTTCAGCTCTGCGAGCAGCGTTTTGAGTTCGGAGCTTGTAAGGAGGTTGATGCTTTCGAGCATTGTGATGTGAGCCATTGAGCCGAGCACATCGTATGGGGCGAGGAAAACATCGAGTTCGCGGTCTTTACCCACCGTGAACTTTTCGATTTCCTTGTTAAGCTCCACGTTTTTTTGCCAGAGTTTGTTTGCCATTGTATGCGTGGTTTATATTTTATCGTAGGGCAGGGCTGCAAGCACGCCTGCCAGTTGGTTTACGCCTGGCTCGAGATATTTGTCAATCATTCCCTTTATGAGGAAGTTCACCTCGACACCGGTGGTAACTTTCATTTTGCAGCGGCTGTCGCCTTCGGGCAAAATTTGCACCCACACGCACGCCTTTACGGGAAGCCCTTTAGCCTCGAACTTTATAAGTTTCGGCTCTTCGCGCTCAACTATTTCAAAGGTGGCCTTTCCCACCATTGGGGCATTGAAGCTTGCGCTGTCGGAGGTTATTTCCATTTCGTTGAGCGCCTCTTGTATTTTTTTTACTTTTTCTTCTCCGAACTGCGAAACCAATTGGTTGCGCTTTTCCTCGTCATCGAATATTGCCGGTAGCTTATTCAGGTTGTTTAGGTCGGAAAGCACGGAATACACTTTCCTGTCGGAGTGGGCGAGGTGCTTGATCTCGCTTTCGTTTTTCTTGAGGCTCATGTTCGTGTGTTATTTGCCGGTCCAGTTTGCGGGGTCTTTGCGCCACGAGTCGAGCAACTGCATGTCGCTTTCCTTGATGTAGCCTTCGTTTATTGCGGTTTTCACCACGGCTTCGTAGTTGGTGATTGTTGTAAGTTCCACATCGGCATCGGCAAAGGCCTTTGCTGCAACGTCGAATCCGTATGTATATGACGCAACCATGCCCACAACTTCGCAGCCTGCGTGGCGTATTGCCTCTACAGCCTTTAGCGAGCTTGAGCCGGTTGATATAAGGTCTTCCACAACCACAACCTTTTTACCCTTTTCAATATTTCCTTCGATGAGGTTGCCAAGTCCGTGGTCTTTTGCCTTTGAGCGCACGTAAACAAATGGCAGTCCGAGAATGTCGGCAACGAGTGCGCCTTGCGCTATTGCGCCTGTGGCAACGCCGGCAACAACTTCGGCTTCGGGATATTTCTCTGCAACAATACGGCTCAGCTCTATTTTCACGAAGGCGCGGATGGCTGGGTAGGAGAGTGCCTTGCGGTTGTCGCAATAAAAAGGCGATTTCCAACCGGAAGCCCATGTAAACGGGTCGGACGGCCGGAGTTTTATTGCTTTTATCTTTAAGAGTTTTTCTGCGAGAATGTGATCCGTGTTAGTCATATTTGTAAATATTTAGTTTGTGTTTCGTTATGAATGGTAACCGTGCGGGCGGTGGAACGCACGCGTGTAGTATATTCTGTGAGCCATTTTGTATACGGGGAACGCTGCCATGAACCCGGCCACTGCGTCAACAGCGTAGTGGGCGTGTATGTAAACCGTGGCGCAGCACAGGAAAGTGTAGAAAGGTAGCAGCCCGAGGAACACCCATCTTTTATTGTCGGCTTTCCATGCAAGTATCATGATTATGGTGCTTATTCCCACGTGTGAGCTTGGGAATGCCGCCGTGGGGCGTTCGCCGCTTTGTTGCGCCATTTCAACAAGGTGTTGAAACAGTCCGCCGTATTGTTTTTCGGGCATCATATCGAGGTGGTTTCTGAAATACATGCCCACTTGCGGGAATACTCCCTCGCGTATGTTGTCTATGCCCACCGCCTGATAGTAGTACTGCGGACCGGCAACGGGTAGGAACATGAATATTATGTAGAAAATGAAAAACGAGCAGAGTATTATGAACGTTGTTTTTTCGAACATAATGTAACGCCTGAAGAATGTCCATACCACAAAGAAAAATATCATTGGGTAGTAGGCAAAGTAACCCATGTTGAACAGTTCGCCCCACACCTTTCCCGGCATGGCTTCGCTGAACAGGAGTGCGGGTTGGAAACCGAAGATAAACTGGTCGGCTTGGGCGAACACATGGTCGAGATTGCCGAATATGCTGCAGAACAGATAGGTTTCGGGATACCACACTGCGAGCATCCCGAGCTGCATCGCTATACGCAGGAAGAATGTGAGATGGCACGGACGCTTGCGGTAAAGCCACACGAGTGCAGCCATTCCGGCGGCATAGCCTGCGCGTGTTATTGCCATTTCTCCGATTGATGGTATGTAGTTGAAGAACACCGCAGCCACCACGGCAGTGAAGAGGGCATATATTATGCCGAGTTTCTCAATGCCCAGAAGTCCGGGGCGACAGCGCTTTTTGCTTGTAAGTGAAATCATATCCAATTGTTGTCCTTGTACCACGCAACCGTTTCTTCCACTCCGCGCCTAAGGTCGTACTCGGGCCTGTAGCCGAGGTCTTTCACGGCCTCGCTTATGTCGCATTGCCAATTGCGCTGTTTCATTATCCTGTATTTGTCGGTGTTGAGTGTCGGGGTGGTGTTTGTTATGCTGGCCGCCGTTTCTGCCACGGCGCAAACGGCGCGAAGCACCCACAGCGGCACTTTTATGTGAACCACGTGTTTCACGCCCATTGCCCTTTGAAGCAGCAGACTGAATGCGCGGCTTTCGTAGGTTCTGCCATCGCTTAGCATATATGTTTTGTGTATTGCTTTGCGCGTTATGGCGGCGAATATGGCGTTCACAAGGTCTTTTACGTATATGAATGTTATTTCCTGCGGCTTGTAGCCCACCGAAAAGTCGATATGGTTCTTTATGGTTTTTGCCATAAGGAAATAGTCTTTTTCTCTTGGACCGTAAACGCCGGTGGGGCGGAATATAACCCACGGGAATTCCTTTATGGTTTGCAGGTAGTTTTCTGCCGCCGCCTTGCTAAGCCCGTATGCAGTGTTGGGCACAGGCATGTCGCCGCTTGTCATGGGTTCGTAAACCACCTGTGTGAGTTCGCCGCTGCTGCCGTCGGATTCAAATGGGGCGGGATGTGGCGTGGTGGGTGTCTCCCTTATTGCGCCCAAAACGCTAAGCGAGCTTATGTATATAAATTGCGAAGGCACGCAGTCTGAGTTGCGAAGGGCCGATACCATGCGGCGTGTGCCGTCGTAGTTAACCCTGAAAAACATGCTTTTGAACCGACTTTTGGTTACCCCTGCGGCGTGGATTATAACGTCCCACGCCCCGAAGTCGCGCTTAGCCTGTTCAAAAATCGTGCGCATTGCCCGCTCGTTGCCGTAGTCTATGTTAATGAAATTAATTCTCGGGTCGTCAAGATATTGCCGGCTGCTTGTGGGCCTCACCCCAGCCCACACTTCCATGCCTGCCGAGAGTGCGCGTTCCACAAGAAAGCTTCCTATGAAGCCGCTTGCCCCTGTAATCAATATCTTCATCCGATTTTCTTTTCGATTATGCCTAACAAACTGCAAAGTTAGCAATTTAGTTTCATTGCTGTTAAGTATAGGAATGGTAAAAAGAACGGCGGCAATGGCGTGAAAGGCTGCGGATTTGCAAAACACAGGTTTACGGAAAAACAGTGGAATTTGGGGTGGATGTGTAATCGCTTACTTTTCAATACATTGCAAGGCGATGAAAAAAGGTCTGATGTGGTTTGAATTATGTCTGATGTAATTTTTCCTACATCGGACATGGTTTTCCCTACGTCAAATGTAGTTTTAGCGGTATATGTTTTGCGCCAATTGTAGGGGCGTATGGCATACGCCTTGCACGCCACCGCTTAAACCGCACCGCAAACCGCTGCCGCATAATTGCTAACCCGCGCACTTCCGGGCGTATGCCATACGCCCCTACGGCGGCGCAATTTATTGATTGGAAAGACATTGTTTGTGGGGACGTATTGCATACCCCCACACTTGAATTCCACCTACCACCGCACAAACGCCGCAAGACTTCATGGTTGCGCAGCAACGGCATACGGCTGTATATGGCGTTATGTCAATGATAGATTTATGTCTTGCAGGCAATGCTTTTCGCTCAAATCAATATGCCTGTTTTAAGTATGTCTGCATATAGCGGGTTGCTGGTATCGTCAGTAAGCAATACAGGCTCTATAAGGTTGCTCACCTTGCGTTTCAGTTTCCATAATAAGGGAGTGTCCTCAAAATAGTTGTCGTTCATGCGCTCCACGACTACGGCAATGTCAATATCGCTGTCCTCCGTATAATTGCCTTTGCTGAATGAGCCATAAAGATAAAGAGCCTTCAGAGGCAATCGTTCCGCAACCGCCGCTTTGTAGCGTTGTGCCAGTTTTATAGCCTGTTCTTTATCCATATTCTTAGTTCGTCGGTTTGTTTGATTATATATTTGCAACGCTCCGTCGTAAGGCTTTTGAGCAGCCGTTCTTTATATGATGGGTAGCGTGCTTCAATATTCAGCGGTTCAAGTTCGTCTATGAAGTCAGTTTGTGCTTCAGACATATCTTTGTCCAAGCCGCTTTTTTCCGCCAGCCTTGACAAACTGTGAATCTTCAAAGGAGGTTCCTCCAATGCTTCGCTCCAATATGCCTTTAGTATTTTCTCTATAGTTTGGTGGCACATAAAAGCAACGTAAAGGAAACGCTTGGTTTCGAGCATGGCCTTTGCTGTCTCGAAATCATAGTCGGACATTTCAATCCAATATCTCACTTTGTCCTCCATTCGTGTCTTGGCATTATATCCGGTGCAAATATAGCGAAATTCTTTTGGAAAAGCCCAAAATCCCAATAAGTTACATCTTAATAATGTTGCCGGCATAAAACTGGTGGGTGTCACTTCGCTATAACCGCGTTTGCGCGTGTATGGAATTAATCCGGGGCAATGGTGAAAGACAATGGTGCAAAAATATTGGCTCGGTAGTTTTTAAGTGGGGAAATCAAAGCCATATCAACCAACAAATTACACGCCGTAGGGGCGTATGGCATACGCCTTGTATGCCACCGCTTAAACCGCACCGCAAAAACTACGCAGCTTTTGCGTAAAGCGGGCGGGCGTTTATAATACTGTGTCTGCTTTTATGTCGTGTGGTTCGGCGGGAACGGACGGCAGTTTTTGGAAGTCGAAACACACGCCTATTATCGGTATGCCGAGTGGTTTCAGCTTTTCGAGCAGGCGGTCGTAATACCCTTTTCCCCTGCCGAGTCGGTTGCCGTAAGGGTCGAAAGCCATTCCGGGAATTACGGCAAGGTCGATTTTTGTGTAGTCGGTAAAGGCGCGCCCCGAGGGCTCGTATATGCCGAACGCCCCCTGCCTCATAAAATCTTCGCCTTTGAAAAGCCGCAGCTCGAGGTCGGTTTCGTTAACCACAACCGGCAGCACCACGTTTTTCGTTCTTGCGGTGCGCACAATCATGTCGTGGGTGTATGGTTCGTCGGGCAGTGAATGATAGAGCAAAACGGTTTGCGCCGGCCTGAAAAGCGGGTGGTTTTCAAGCCGGCGCATTATGCCGTGCGACATCTCACGCAATGAAGCTTGGCTGTGGCTGCACTTCAAGGCCGCAATCAGCCTGCGCAATTCTTTCTTTTCCATGTTTCTTTTTGCTCTTCTTTGGCTTTTTGGGGGCTTGCGGAAAGGCCTTGCCCTCGTCCATAAGTCGTAGCGCGGTTTTCACGCATCTGTCGTCGGCGTTAAGGTATCGCGTAAACGCGTCCTTACCCAACAGGTAATCGATTATGTAGCCGTACAAATAAGATTGCAGCAGCTTGTGTGATTTCCTTATCATCAGATTTCGGCGCGGCAGCCCGTTCTTTTCGGCGTATTTGGCGAATTTGTCAACTACGTCGTGCTTTTTGAGCCATGCGGTGGTTTCCTCCCATGTCTTCATTTCGGAGAGCTCCGCCCTGTTTGCGTTTACGAAAACGTAAGCATAATTACCAAGCAGTCCCCGCATGGCGGCTTCCTTTACGTATGACGTAAGTTGCTCTGTTTGTTCCGGCACGAACACATCGGGCGTTATTCCGTTTCCGCCGTAAACCGTGCGTCCCAAACGAGTGTAGAATTTTCTGCCGTGTTCCTTTATGCTGTCTCCCGACTCGAGTTCGCCGCTCTTTATGCGGTTTATGAAGTCCATTTCGTATTCTTCGGGTTTGCCCGGGGTGTATGGTTTTTGTATGCACCGCCCCGAGGGCATATAGTAGCGGGCTATGGTAAGGCGCAGCATGCTTCCATCGCGGAATTCTACCGATTCCTGCACGAGTCCTTTGCCAAAGCTTCGCCTTCCAACAATCATTGCGCGGTCGTTATCCTGCATCGAACCGGCGAAAATCTCGCTTGCCGAAGCTGTCTGCTCGTCAACAAGCACGATGAGCGGCGTGCTTTGGTGTGCGCCGCGCCCGTCGCTGATGAAGTTCTCGCGCGGGGCGTGGCGTCCCTGCATATAAAACATCATGCGGTTTCCCGGCAGAAACTCGTCGGCCATTCTTATTGCCGGCTGCACAAAACCGCCGTAGTTGCCGCGAAGGTCGAGTATAAGACGCGTTGCACCTTGTTGGCCAAGCTTTGCAAGGGCTACGAGAAACTCGGGGTATGTGGAATCGGCAAACTGGTCTACCTTTATGTAGCCGGTTTTTTCGTCGAGCATATATGCCGTCTGTATGCTTTTGATGGGAATGTCTTCTCTCTTTATCGTAAATTTGCGCAGTTTCTTTTCGCCGGCGCGTATTACGCCCACCGTAACGCTGGAGCCTTTCGGACCTTTTAGCCTGTGGGTTGCCTCGTCGTTGGTTACAATTTTTCCCACGAAAGGTTTGCCGTCTACGGCAACGATACAGTCGCCGGGCATTATTCCTGCGGCTTTCGAGGGCCCGCCGTCAATGGCGTCAATCACCCTTATGGTATCATCGATAATTGTAAACTGTATGCCTATGCCCGAGAAGCTTCCCTTGAGGTCCTGCATGGTCTCTTCCACATCTTTCGCGCTTGTGTACGTGGAGTGGGGGTCGAGCTCAGCGAGGATTTTGGGCAGTGATTTCTCCACAAGGTCAGACATGTTAACCTTGTCAACGTATTGCGCATCGATTATCTGCAGCAAGTCGTTGAGTTTGTTGCTCGAAGTGTTTATTATGCTCAGGCGGTTTCCCGAAAAGTGGTTGGCGTAGAAACTGCCTATTATGATTCCTATCACTATGCTGCATGCTACGATGAGCGGTGTGAAGCGTGAGGAGCGGTTTGGGTTCATTCGTGGGTGGGTTATCCGTTGTTGTCGGCGCGTTGTTCGTTTGCGTTGACATATTCTACATTGATGTTTGCGCGTTTCAGCAGGTTTATGCCGTCTTCAATGCGGTATTTCTCGCCGTAGATAACGCGCCTTATCCCTGCCTGTATTATAAGTTTGGCGCATTCTATGCATGGCGATGTGGTAACGTAAAGGGTGGCTCCATCGCTGTTGTTGCCCGAGCGGGCAATCTTTGTTATCGCGTTGGCTTCGGCGTGTAGCACGTAGGGCTTGGTAACGTTGTTTTCGTCCTCGCACACATTCTCGAATCCGGAGGGCGTGCCGTTGTAGCCGTCGCTGATTATCATTTTGTTTTTTACGATGAGTGCGCCCACTCTGCGGCGTTTGCAGTATGAGTTCTCAGCCCATATTCTCGCCATTCTCATGTAGCGCACATCGAGGTCATGCTGTTTTTTTTCGGCAGGTTGCATGTTTACTTTTTTTATTTGGCGTGGCTTATTCCGTCGCGCTCCATCATTGCGTCAATAGTGGGTTTTTTGCCACGGAAGCGCTCGTAGAGCTGCATGGGCGGCTCTGTGCCGCCTTTCGACAGGATGCAGGAACGGAAGCGTTCGGCCATTTCGCGCGAGAACACTCCCTTTTCCTTGAAAGCTTTGAAGGCGTCGGCGTCAAGAACCTCCGCCCATTTGTAGCTGTAGTATCCGGACGCATAGCCTCCGTCCATTATGTGGCTGAAGTGCACTGCTTGTCCCGTGCCGGGGACTTCGGGCAGTAGTGCCACGCTTTTAGTGGCGTTGCGCTCGGTTTCCATAAGGTTTCCGCCAAGCGGTTTGGTAATCGAGTGCAGCCCCATGTCGAGCAGTCCGAACGAAACCTGGCGCATTGTGGCATAGGCCACGTTGTAGTTTCGGCTCTTTATGATTTTGTTCATAAGCTCTTCGGGCAAAGGCTCGCCGGTTTTATAGTGTACTGCAAATTTACTCAAGAATTTCTTTTCTGTTGCAAAGTTCTCCATAAATTGCGAGGGAAGTTCCACAAAATCCCAATGCACGCTTGTGCCGCTTAGCGAGCGGTAGGTTGTGTTGGCAAAAATACCGTGGAGTGCGTGGCCGAACTCGTGCAGGAATGTCGTTACTTCGCCGAGTGTCAGGAGCGAAGGGCGTTCTGCCGTGGGTTTGGTGAGGTTCATCACTACGCCAACCGTTGGGCGCACGTTTTTGCCGTTTTCCCGGTATTGCGGGCTGTAGCTTGTTGTCCACGCACCGCCTTGCTTTCCTTTTCTTGGGAAACAGTCCATGTAAAGTGTGCCGAGAAAACTTCCGTCCTTGTCGTTAACGGTATAGGCAACCACATCGCGGTCGTAAACCGGGGCGTTTTTGTTTACGGTGAAGTTGATGCCGTAAAGTTCGTTGGCAAGGCCGAACACGCCGTGGCTCACCTTGGAAAGTTCGAAATAGGGGCGCAGCATTTCGCTGTCGATGTCGAACAGCGAGAGTTTGAGCTTGCGCGAATAATAGGCAAAATCCCAAGCCTCGAGTTTGAAATCCCCGCCCTCGTGCTTGCGGGCGAAGTTTTCCACCGCCTCGACTTCCTTTTTTGCCTGTGGCATGTAGGCTTCGGAAAGTTCGTCGAGCAGCTTGTAAACGTTCTCCTTGGTTTCGGCCATGCGCTTTTCGAGCACATAGTCGGCGTAGCATTTATAGCCCAGAATATTCGCGCTTTTAAGCCTTAGGTTCACTATGTCCTCGCACACTTGCAGGTTGCTGTATTTGGTGCCGCCCATGCAGGCAGAGTTGCGTGCCATATACAGTGTCTTGCGCAGTTCGCGGTCGTGGCAGTAGGTCATGAAAGGTCCGTAAACGGGCTCGTCGAGCGTTATGTCCCATCCTTCGCGTTTGTTCTCCTTTGCGTTTGCGCGGGCTATGGCGAGAGCCGACGCGGGTATGTCTCTCACCTTTTCGGGGTTGGTTATGTTTAGGTGGAAATCTTTGCGGGCGTGTAGCAGGTTGGTTGAGAACTCCACCGACTTTTTCGACAATTTCTCGGAAACCTTGCGCAGTTCTGCCTTGCGCTCTTCGCCAAGCAGCGCGCCGCTGCGCACAAAAGCCTTGTAGGTTGTTTCCAAAAGCCTGTGCTCTTCGGGCGTTAGGTTTTCGGGGCGGTTTTCCCACACGTGCCTGACGCGGGCAAACAGCTTTTCGTTGTGCATTATGTTGCTGTTGTGGCGGGTTAGCATGGGAGCGAACTTTTGTGCCAACGCCTCGCGTGTGTCGTTCGATGATGCGCTCAGAAGGTTGAAGAACACGCTTTCAATCCTGTCGAGCATTTCGCCGCTCTTGTCGAGCGCTACTATGGTGTTGCCGAACGTGGGCTCGTCGGCACACGATGTTATGTTTTCTATGTCTTTTTCGGCTTCCTTTATGCCTTCGGCCATTGCCGGCTCAAAATCGCCATCCTCTATCTTGTCGAATGGCGGGAGGATAAAGGGGGAAAGAAGCGGATTTTTGCGTGGTGTGTCCATGTTGTTGCCTATGGTTTCCTTAATATATCAATGTAAAGGCAAAGTTAGCCATTTCCTGCTTATCGGCGCAGAAACAGGGTGCCGAAAAAGGGGAGGGTGGAAAGCGGCATGGGACGTGGGAAAAACTATATGGGATGTAGAAAAAATTATATCAGATATAATTTAAATTACATCAGACATAATTTTTGCCGGTGCAAGTGTTTGTCAAACAGTGGAATGCCAAAGCTCCTTGGAGTGCGGCAGGCGGCGGGTTACGCCATGTAACTTTGCACTCGCGCTAAGGCGTGAAACGTGCGGGTGCATGTGTTTCGAATTTTATTATTAAATTTACACCTTGAAATCATAAAGCAACTTAAAAACAATAATACAAGGCGGCGATGCCTTCATAAAATGAACAGGATTATAAAGAGATTATTTGCCGCGGCAGCCATTCTATGCTGTTTTGGCATGCATGGCGCAAAGGCGCAAAATACCCATGCCAATCCCAAACGCGAGTTTCGCGGAGCGTGGATACAAACCGTTAACGGGCAGTATAAGGGAATGGACAGAGACCGTATGCAGCGCACGCTCACATCTTACCTCGATGCATTCAAGCGTTGCGGGCTTAACACGGTAATGTTTCAGGTTAGGTGTGAGGGCGATGCCTTGTATCCCAGCAAGCTCGAACCTTGGAGTTATTATCTTACCGGAAAGCAGGGGCAGGCACCCAACCCATACTGGGATCCGTTACAGTGGATGATTGACGAGTGCCATAAGCGCGGCATGGAGCTTCATGCGTGGATAAATCCCTACCGTGCAAAAACCGCCGCAAAGCACGAAATGGCGTTGAACCATCCGTATAATTTATATCCGGAGCATTTTTTCAAGTATGGCGATCTGATTCTTTTCGATCCCGGAGAGCCTTACAACAGAGAGTATATATGCCGCGTGGTGGCCGACATAATGCGACGCTACGATGTTGACGGCATACACATGGACGATTATTTCTATCCCTATCCCGGCGGACAGAAGGTTATACCCGACGACAACTCTTATGCAAAGTACAGCAACGGCATACGCAACCGTGCCGACTGGCGCAGGTGGAACGTAAACGAGCTTGTGCGCATGCTCCACGACACCATACGCTCCGTTAAACCGTGGGTAAAGTTCGGCGTTTCGCCGTTTGGCATATACCACAACGCAAGGCGCGGCGGAAACATTCCGGGGTCGGACACCAACGGACTGGAAAACTACGATGATTTGTATGCCGATGTGCTGTATTGGGTGAACAAGGGATGGATTGACTATTCCATGCCGCAACTCTATTGGCAAATAGGCCATCCCGTTGCCGACTATGCCACCCTGATTAAATGGTGGAGCAAGTACGCCTCAAACCGTCCGCTGATTATCGGCGAGAGTGTGGAGAACACCATAAAATATCCCGACCCCGCAAATCCGCAGAACCACCAGCTGCTTGCAAAGATGAACCTCGAACGCTCGCTTGGCGTGGCGGGGAGCTGCCAGTGGTATGGAGCCGCGTTTGCCGAGAACAAAGGAAACTATGCCGAGGCATTAAGGCAGCTTTACTACTCAAAGCCCGCTCTGCCGCCCGCAATGCCGTTCATCAGCACAAAAACTCCGGGAAAAGTGAGAAAGCTGAAGCCGGTGTGGACCGAAGACGGCTATATGCTGTTTTGGACGGCACCGAAAGCGAAATCGCCCGTGGACGAGGCGCAACGCTATGTGATATACCGCTTTGCGGCGGGAGAGCCGCATAATACCGACAATGCATCAAATATTGTTGACATAACATCGAACACGTTCTACAAGTTGCCATACGACAAGGGCGCGGAAAAGTACACGTATGCGGTAACATCGCTAAGCCGCGTGGGAAACGAGTCGAAGCTGAAGAAAAAGAAGGTAAAACTCTGAAGTTTGCAGACACATATATAATGTATGGCGGCGGAAATGTGTTTTTCCCGCCGCCTTTTCTCATGTTTTTATGGTAAGGCGTTGATTTGCAATGTTTTGCGCAGATTTGCGATGACCTTTGCAAGTTATTGTTTTTCAAGGACTTGAAAACGTCAAAAAAAGGTCTGATGTAGTTTGAATTATATCAGACATAATTTTTCCTACGTCCTATGTAGTTTTTCCCACGCCAAATGTAGTTTTCGGGGCATTTGGAAAAAGCAGACAATTTTGGCTTTGCCGAAATCATTCGAACGGTGTATGTTGCTTGTTGATTGCATACGGTATATATGTAGGGGCGTATGGCATACGCCCCTACGGCGGCAGCGGTTATGCGGAAACGCAATGCATGCCAAGGGAATTGGAAATGCGCGAAATGTAGGGGCGTATGGCATACGCCCATCACACCGCCGCACAAACCGCGTCTCAAACTGCCGGCGCAATATCGCAAATCCGTGCAATTCAGGGCGTATGGCATACGCCCATCACACCGCCGCACAAACCGCGCCGCAAACTGCCGGCGCAATATCGCAAATCCGTGCAATTCAGGGCGTATGCCATACGCCCCTACGGCGGCAGCGGTTATGCGGAAACGCAATGCATGCCAAGGGAATTGGAAATGCGCGAAATGTAGGGGCGTATGGCATACGCCCATCACACCGCCGCACAAACCGCGTCTCAAACTGCCGGCGCAATATCGCAAATCCGTGCAATCCGGGCGTATGCCATACGCCCCTACGGCGGCAGCGGTTATGCGGAAACGCAATGCAT